>FUFK010037765.1_pt1 | contig 94506 bp, 82 predicted proteins | sample 1021851 | NCBI WGS metagenome assembly FUFK01 (sample SAMEA51879418, study PRJEB19060) | metagenome
AGGCTAAACCGAAAGCCAAGGCTAAACCTAAGGCAAACGCAGCAAAGAAGTGAATGTCCTCTCTGTAGTGAAATTCATGTTTTTTGCTCACCATCGATGGACCAGACCATTAATCCTTTTTGTCGCCACAATTGTGATTGCATTGGTATATCAAATGATAGAAAATACTGGTGGAAAGATTGTTTTATTGACAATACTACTATTATCATTATATAATTTAATTCTCGAAGTGTGGGTTAGTCTTGCATTTATTTCACCAGGAAACCGAAAAAAGGAATTCATGGCAACAGGTTGGGTATCAAAACTTCATGAGTTTGACACCGTCATACACTCAATGTCTTATTTTGACGCCGAGGTTAGACCGCTGGTAATAATTATCCATGGATGGCGCAGCGGTGCATCTTCAATGCAAGGTAGAGCAAGGAATTACATAAAATTGGGATTTCATGTTATCATTTTTGAATTACCAGGGCATGGTAAAAGTGAAGTGTTAAGCAAGTGGACAGCAGGTCATGCGTCAACAATATTCCATGACTTCTTCAACAACTTAGAGGCTAAATTCGAGATGGAATTAGTCGATGATATATTTCTTCACGGACACAGTATGGGAGGGTTTGTGCTCTTGCGATTTGATAGGCTGATAGCAAATGATAACTCAAGAATCAAAGGATACATACTTGAATCTCCAATGACTTGTTACTCATTAATTTTTGAGGAAAGTCTGNGAACTTTCAAAATTCCTAAGTTNGCTAAAAATGTATTTTGGCGTAGGTTATCAAGGCATTTCAATAACATCAACCCAAGGTTGCCAGATGTGCATCAATTAAATGATGTTGACGTGCCTGAATGGGGCCTAATAACAAATAATTGTATCGTGATTCAAGCCAAGCATGATNANAGATTAGGANTAGACCATTACAATAGATTAATCAAACATCAGCAGAATCAACCAACCTATATTTTTGAGCATCACCTAGTTGATGACTTATCGCATGCAGGTGCGAGAGAAAACCATAATCGAGATTTTCTAATTGAAGAGTGGTATACTAAGATAAACAACAGTTACTCAGATTCTGTGTAGTCTGCTTGATCTCTTGCTAGTTCCCTCATATCTTCAACCTCATCTAATTCATCAACTATTTCTTCGCCAAGCAATGTTTCTAGAACATCTTCCATAGTTACAATGCCAGATGTACCACCAAATTCATCCGCAACTATTGCTATTTGTTGCTTGTTACTTAGGAATAAGTCTAATGTTGCATCTACTGAACTATTGGCGGATATGGTGATAACCTCCTTTGCGAGTTCTGAAATTTTGACATCCCATTCATCTCGACTTGCTGCCATCAGTAACTGCGAACGGATTATTATCCCTCTAATATCGTCGATGGATTCATTGTAAATCGGTATTCTGGAAAATCTTATTACTTGATTCTCATCCATTATTTCCCTGATAGTTGAGTTCATCTGGAATGCAGTAAGAACTACCCTTGGAGTCATCACCTCCTGTACCTTTATTTCTCTTAGCCTTAACAAATTGTGGATGACTGTTTCTTCATCTACCTCTAGTATTCCTTCCTCTTCACCCAAATCAGCAAGAGCTGCCACATCATCTCGGGTAACAAGAGATTGCTCACCTTTTGGCAATATCTTCTTCAGCCACTGAATTGGTATGATAATTAAAGATAATAGCAGAGTAGTATAGTGAAGAACATAACCAGCAGACGGGGCGAGTTTTTTCCAATAAGCAGTTCCCAACGTCTTTGGGATAATTTCAGACAAAAACAAAACAGCTAGCGTTAGCAATACAGATGCTAGGGTCAAAGACTCTTCGCCGTACAATTTTTGGACTTCTGAACCGACTCCTGCTGCACCCATTGTGTGAGCAATGGTGTTTAATGTGAGAATTGCAGTTAGTGGTTTGACCGCATCATCATCCTTTAGTTTGCCCCAAATTTGTCCAATATTACTACCTTCCTTCTCCAATACTGCAATATGCGTATGTGGTATTGATAGTACAATAGCTTCCAAAATAGAGCAGAGAAAAGATACACCAAGTGCTAGTGTAACATAGAAAATCAGCAATGTGTAATCCATGAAGTTTCGACGGCCCCTAGACGATGCGCTAAACCTCCCGTAGCGTTTCTAGTTATTCAAAATGACGCATAAATAATACATTATACTGAAACTCAATAAATAGGCCACTCGCGCGTCCATACTGAGGAGATGTCATGTCACAGGCCAACCAACACGTGTTAATTTGTGTTGCCTGGCCATATGCAAATGGCCCACTTCATCTTGGTCATGTTGCCGGTTGTTACCTACCTCCAGATATTCAGGCTAGATTTGAAAGGGCGATAGGGAATAAAGTCTTGATGGTCTCTGGGTCTGACGAGCACGGTACACCAATAACGGTAACGGCAGAGCAGGAAGGAGTAAACCCACAGGATGTTGTAGATAAGTTTCACCAAATTAACTATGATGCTTTACTACAGTTAGGATGTTCATGGCAACCTAATATTGACTCTAGAGGAGCGGAGTTTGGAGGAGCTTTGTTCAACAGGACTAGCGATCAAAAACACAAGCAACTAGTCCAAGAGAATTTTTTGAAGCTATTAGATGCAGGGTTTTTCGAGCGGAAAACAACTCAACAATACTANGAACTCAACAATTCTGGAACAGGTAGATTTCTGCCAGACAGGTATGTAGAAGGCACCTGCCCAAATTGCGGTTATGAAGATGCCCGTGGCGATCAGTGTGATGACTGTGGCGCAACATATGAAGCAATCGAATTGAAAAATCCTCGTTCAAAGATGAATCCTGATTCGGTAATTGAGGTGAGGGATACAGACCATTTCTTTTACCGGTTAGACTTGTTCCAAAATACGCTTGAACAACATGCATCAAATCAGGAAAAAATATGGAAGCCAAATGTACGCGCAATGACCAAACAATGGTTAGATATGGGTTTAAGGTCAAGGGCAGTAACTAGGGACTTGACTTGGGGAATAACATTGCCTCTAGAAGGTGATGAGTGGTTGGGAAAATGCGTTTACGTATGGTTCGAAGCAGTACAAGGTTATTCGACTTGTGCTCAAATATGGGCCAGCCAACAAGCAGTTGCTTCAAACCATTCCATGGGTGCTAATGCATGGGAAGCATGGTGGAAGATTGACAAACATGGCAATAAACCAAGACATCTATATTTCTTAGGCAAGGACAATATACCTTTTCACACAGTTATTTGGCCAGCAATAATCATTGGATTAAACCATGTAAACGCAGGATTAGATTCCAGCATCCCAGTGTCACTACCTGGTCCGGGAGATTTAGCGTTAGAACATAATGTCCCTGCAATGGAATATTTGATGTTAGCGGGGGGACAATTTTCGAAATCCAGAAAACATGCGGTATGGCTGCCGTCTTTCTTGGAACGATTTGACCCAGACACTCTTCGTTATTATCTCAGTATTAATATGCCGGAAAACCATGATACAGACTTTAATTGGCCTGATTTTGTTGAAAAGATTAATTCTGAACTAATTGCGGCGTATGGGAACTTTGTACATAGAATCTTGACTCTTGGTGCGCGGCTACCAATGTCCTCTAACGGACCGTTTGGGGACTTAGAATTACCTCAGTATAACAACGAGCACAAGGCTAAGTTAGAGCAAATTCATGAAGAAATAACCTCATCATTGACTAAACATCGATTCAAAGAGGCATTACGCTCTGCAATGAAAGCCGCCCAATATGGTAATAAAATTATCCAAGCGGCTACGCCGTGGAAGTATTTATCACCAGAGAATCAAAATTCAGATGATAGTAAAGCATCCCTGGCAACACTTTCCTTTGGCTGGCGTATATGTCGTTACTTGTCGATAGTTATGCAACCGTTTTTACCATTCAGTTCACAAAAACTGTGGCACAACCTAGGTCAAAATGGGAAAGTTTCCGAGGTTGATTGGGGAGAGGCAATAAACTGGGATTGCCCAATGACATGGTATGAACACAAGGTTGAACCACTGTTTAAACGCTTGGATTTGTCCGAGATCCTTGCGCACGAAGAGTCGTTAATTTCAGATAATAATGAGAATACAAACACTAACCATTTAGTTAAAGGTGGCAAAAAAGGAGGTAAAAAAATGAGTAAAGTAGTAGACGGAATCAAATATTTAGAGTTTGATGATTTCATGAAAGTAGAGTTAAAAGTTGGCAAAATTATCAAGGTCGAGGAACATCCAAATGCAGACAAGTTGTATGTTGTTCATTTAGATGATGGAAGTGAAGGTAGAACTATTTGTGCAGGAATTAAACAATTTTATTCAATAGACCAACTTACTGGNATGAATGTTGTATTCGTTGCCAACCTGAAGCCAAGACCACTCCGAGGTGTGACATCTGAAGGGATGATGCTAGCGGCCGATGACGGTAATGGTTCAGTTAAGTTGATCACCATTCAAGGGGATATATCAACTGGTTCTAAAGTAAGATAACTACAGTCTATTTTTTACATTGTGCATAATATCTTTTGATATCGCCCTACACTCCTCAGAGATTCTACCAATGTCTTCGCGTATTTCAGCACCATAATCAGTTGGTAGACTATTAAGGTTGATTTCAACGTTGAATAGTGCACCTTTGCAACCCGCAGTTGCTAAAAGTGCTGCAACACCTACATCTGATACCGCGTTGCCATTGCCATGAACTGACAATGGTTTCATAACATTCAGTAATTCTAGAGCCAATAATGCTGTTCGGTAAGGTACCTCAGCCGCTATTAAGGTAGATTTTCTTATTGTATCACGTCTAAAATTTTTTTCTTTATCGGTGTTTTTAGGAAGTCTAAACGCTGCCATCACGTTATCAAATGAATCACTATCTTCAGTTGCTAGTTTTGCACAGTCTCTTGTAACAGAATTTGCCAAGACCAATGCTGCCTCGCTGGATTTCCAGCCATCTATCCATTTTTGGTTACCAAGAGTCAAATTAGCCACCATAGCAACTAATGAAGCTGATTGGCCAAGAGCTATTGCGCTCGCTGTACCGCCACCGGGTGTGGGATTTTTTGACGACAATGCTTCCTGAAATTCTTCTAGTGTCATTTTAGTCCAATCCAAATCAGTCACCCCTCAAAGCCCACTCAATTATTCGTTTTCTCGGATCGAATTCCTCTAATTCCGAAAGGCCAAGACCATCTATCGCAGCAGCAACTAGTTCATTTTCTGATGGATTANCTTTAATCGTATACCATCTTCCGACTTCTAACATCGAACTCAAGGGCACCAAACCAACTAATTCACTGCCCCTTAATTCAACAGAATGATCGCTGGCAATTGATTTACAGATTTCATATGCTTTGTGTATAGGGCATTTATTAACATCCAATATATTCATTGATACTTGACTTATTGAATGAGATTCAAGTGTTACACCCATCCCTTGAATTTCTGGAATCATGCCATTAATACGTATTTTATTCCCATTAGGATGTTTTATCAGTCTACCTGAACCACGAATAATCGAACCGATTTTTTTCGCTACGACTGCATCAACTTCATCAACATTTACATTGTACGCAATTAGAATATCCCTCGCCCCAATGGTGATTCCTCCAGATTTCCTAACTGATTCGGTCCATTTTCTAGGGCCATAATCTGGTGATTTGGTCACATTAGAATGAATTTGATCAATATTACCTAATCTTGCCTCTAGTCCTTCATACTCCCCTTTTCTCAATGTCGATAATAATCTTCTCTCTGGATGCGTTGCAGCATAGCCGTAAAGAAATGTGGGTACACTAAATCGTTGTGCAATATCACGGGCCAATCTCTCTGCTAACTCAACGCATTCTTCCATAGTGTAGTTGGATAAAGGCACAAAAGGGCACACGTCAACAACTCCAAGCCGTGGATGTTCTCCGCGATGCTGACTCATATCGATTAATTCGATTGAGGATTTTATCAACTGAAATGCAGCATTGTAGACTGCTTCAGGATAGCCTGCTATTGTGACTACTGTCCTATTATAATCCGCGTCAGGTTCTACGCTCAAAACAGAGCAATCTTCAGATTGTGTAATTGAATCGATAATTTTGCCAATTATTGCTTGATTCCTACCTTCAGAAATATTGGGTACGCACTCAATGATTGGTTGCACCATGATTAGTGGTCTTTAAGACGGACTTTGAAGTTAGTTGTATATCCCGTCAGGCGAATCCCTTTGTCCAGCATTAATTTTTTTCAGGTTTATTCGTTTAATTGATTCAATAAAATCTTCTTGTTTGATAAAACTTCGACCCTGACGAATGGCAATCATTCCAGCCTCAACACAAGTTGCCTTAATTTCCGCACCAGAAAATCCATTGGTTTTATCAACAATTGTCTTAATATGGATTTTTCTTGTCGCCATTTTACCGACGTGCAGTTGCAATATGGCCTTTCTACCTACGTCGTCTGGGATTGGTATCTCAATAATCCTATCGAATCTTCCGGGACGTAGCAGGGCTTCATCTAGTATGTCTGGTCTATTGGTCGCTGCAATAATTTTGACATTTTCTAAAACATCAAAACCATCTAACTCTGCCAGTAATTGCATCAATGTTCTTTGTACTTCTCGATCGCCACTAGTCGATGCATCCAGCCTCTTGGCACCAATAGCATCGATTTCATCGAGGAAAATAATCGATGGAGCCTTTTCTTTGGCCAAGGAAAATAATTCTCTGACCATCCTGCCACCTTCGCCAATATACTTTTGCGCCAACTCGCTACCAACCATCCGAATAAATGTCGCATCAGTATGGTTTGCAACCGCCTTGGCCAACAAGGTTTTACCACAACCCGGTGGGCCAACCAATAGGATTCCTTTGGGCGGCTCTACACCAACTTTGTTAAACAGTTCTGGAGAATTCAAAGGTAATTCAATAGCTTCTCGAACCGATTGCTTTTGTTCATCTAAACCAGCAACNGAGTCATATCCAACATCTGGCCTATCAATCATTTCTGCACCACTAACCATTGGATCCCATGCATCGTGTAAAACCTCAATGACGGCAAGTGTATCTTGATTTAGCGCAACTCTCACTCCCGGTTTTAATACCTCTGGAGATAGTCTTTGATTTAATGCAACTTGGAATACAGTACCATTTGAGGAGCGAACAATACCTCTTTCTTGATCAAGTATGTCCTCAAGATGTCCCACGATTAACGGTGGAGATTTCAAACTGCGCACTTCTTCATCTAAACGATTAGCTCGTTTTTTGAGTGTTCTAATTTCAGACTCCATATGAGCCCTTTCATTAATTAAATCTTGAGTTTGTTCTTGTAAAGCTCTAAATTCTTGTTCAAGCTGTAGTAAGTCCTCGTCAGCGACAGCCTTGATGTCTTTTGATGGGGTTTCAACTTCTCCGACCATGCCACTCAATCTATCCTGATGTCTATCATCTATGAACTCTACCATAATTTCCCAGTAAATTTCATTTTGATTGTGCTATTGGCAAGACCGGTGAGGTCGTGGGTGAGTGCGAAGTTTGTGGTGCAATGAAGGTTGGCACTAGGTCAGTTCTGATGGGTAAAGCTCAGGTCAATGCCTGTGTACGCTGTGTAGAGAAATTAGGTTTGGGTTCTAACGAGACTGCTCAAGGAGAAAAAATGTTCCATAATAGACCAAAACCTGTTTTCAAACCTAAGCGACGTAATAATATAATGTCCAAAAGCGAAAAAGAATTAGTCGATGATTTTGCATCAAGAATCTCTAATGCACGGTCTTCAAAGGGGTGGAATCATGCAGAACTGGGCAAACGTATGGCAGAAACCGTTAATGTAATCAAGTCCGCAGAATCGGGAAAATCCCCAACAGATTCCGTGGTAAAGAAGTTTGAACGTGTTTTGGGAATTACTCTGATGGAAGTTAGCACTCCTTCTGAGACAACTAGGGTGATTAAAAGTAATAGCAAAGGTATGACTCTTGGAGATTTCTTCAACCAGAACGGTGATTAAATGGACATTCAAGTTCATTCGCTGTGGTTGGCTCAAGATGACAGGAAAAAAAATACTGCTGTGATATCCTCGAAACGNGGCGATATTATNCTACANGAAAAAATTACCACATTACCCAAAAAAGGGATAATCCTTGAACCGCTTTGCGGAAAAGTCTTCGGACCTGAGGATCATAGTCTATTAAATGAACAGAATGGTTCATTGGTCGGTTTGGATTGTTCTTGGAAACATATTGAATCAAGCGTTGCAAAAGTAATACGTAAAACACGCTTGAAGCCGAGAATGTTACCATTATTTTTGGCAGCAAACCCAGTCAATTGGGGTAAGCCAGGGAAATTAAGCACAATTGAAGCNCTCGCCGCTGCCACATACCTATCAGGTAACAAACATCAAGCATCAAAACTATTGTCAGGATTTAGATGGGGCCACAGATTTATTGAATTGAATTACGAGCCATTAGAGGAATATTCATCGGCGAAATCTAGCCGGGAATTAGTTGAGCTACAGTTTGAATTTTTCGACCTAGAACATTTACGGAGTGGTGATAAAGATTAATTTTCGTAAGATACCAGTTTCTAAATTGTTAGAAAATGACCTTAGTATGAGTGTAGATTATTTGGCAATTGAATCGGTAATTAATTTATATTTCAATGGGGAAAAAATAGCCTCATTACTCGGTTCACCAAATGACGTGCAATTTCTATTNTTAGGGCACTTGATTGCAGAAGGATATCTAGGGTATAAGGAACTTANGCAAATCAAAGACTTAGTGGTNACTAAATCTGGTTTAAATGGAATTGATGCCCACCTAGATGCTGATATTAATTTGGCAATTGTACCCAAAACCAGCGGNATTACTACNACATCATGTGGTGCTTGTAATAGTGAAGGACTNNATGAGTTGATGCAAAATCTGCCAATAGTTACTTCTAAAATGGTCTTTGATGATTCAATTTTACATGCGGGAATGGAATCTATGAAGTCATTGCAAGAAGGTTTCCATAAAACAGGCGGTATGCATTGTGCAGGCTTATTATCGGTTAAAGGAATAATATCCTACTTTGCCGAGGACATCGGACGTCATAATGCAGTAGACAAGGTAATTGGCAAGTCATTGAATTCGAATGAACCCAGTAGCCATATTCTATTACTCAGTGGTCGCTGTGGTTGGGACATCGTTGCTAAAGCTAGCAAAGCCAACATACCGGTTATTGCCAGCATCGGAGCATGCTCTACTTTAGCAGCAGATTGTGCACGTGCCACAGGGATCAAAATTTATTCTTTCGTTAAGCCGTTCAGTCATACAATCATAGGATAACAGTGTAATTCTTACCAAGAATTGAAAAGCAAAATTCCGCACAAACGTCTGATTACGATGGGCGATTACACTAGAGAAATAACTCCAGTGGATCGAAATAAATTAAGAATTACCAAACCTAAATTAACTGCCGCAGGTGTTCCAGCAGTACTATCTAGCACACTTCACTCACTAAAAAAAATGGGACCGCTCAAATCAATTAAGACACTAAATATGATAAATCAACATGGAGGTTTTGATTGTCCAGGCTGCGCATGGCCAGATCCCGAACATCGCTCCTCATTCGAATTTTGTGAAAACGGTGCTAAAGCAGTAGCTGATGAAGCGATGAAATCTAATGTCAACAGGGATTTTTTTGCCAAATACACTATTGAAGAATTATCTAAAAAAAGCGATTATTGGTTAAACAACCAAGGCCGCATTGCTGAGCCAATGTATCTAAAACGAGGTGAAACCAACTACCAACCAATCTCATGGTCTGATGCATTTTCAATGATTTCATCTAAGCTTAATTCACTAGACTCGCCAAATAAAGCGATTTTTTACACTTCGGGGAGGACCAGTAACGAAGCAGCTTTTCTGTATCAAGCATTTGTCAGAATGTATGGGACAAATAATTTACCTGATTGTTCCAATATGTGCCATGAATCAAGTGGCAAAGCCTTAGAAGCGACAATTGGCATTGGTAAAGGGACAGTTACACTTGAAGATTTTAATCACGCAAACACGATATTAGTTATTGGGCAAAACCCTGGAACAAATCATCCCCGAATGCTTACCGCATTGAGAGATGCTAAACTAAATGGTTGTAAAATCATCCACATAAATCCACTTCCTGAAACGGGCTTGGTTAGGTTTAAACATCCCCAAGATTACATGAAATTAAACTTCAGTTCCACTAAGTTAGCGGATATCCATGTTCAGATTAAAATCGGCGGTGACGCAGCTTTATTCCAAGCGATAAATAGCCAAATAATTACCAATAATATGGTAAATTCGGAATTTATTGATAATAAAACCTCAGGTTTTGCTGAGTATTCAGATTCACTTGCGGAGTTAAACTGGGAACGAATTTGTGCCGACACCGGTTTGCAACAGGATTTGATTGAGCAATTGGCAGAAGTGTTAGCCAATTCTAAGTCAATTATTTCATGTTGGGCGATGGGTTTGACGCAACACAAAAATGGTGTAGCAGCCATCCAAGAGGTGATTAATCTTCATCTTCTTGGGGGTCACATAGGGCGCAAGGGTGCGGGTTTGTGCCCAGTTAGGGGACATTCCAATGTCCAAGGCAATAGAACTGTTGGAATTTGGGAATCTCCCAGCGACTCATTCACTGAAAAAATGGAATTAGGATTAAAATATGCAATGCCTAGGAAACACGGTTTAGACGTAGTCAATTCGATTAGGGCGATGGAAGCAGGTAAAGCAGATTTTTTATTCTGCCTAGGTGGGAATTTTATCTCCGCAACGCCAGACACGATGCGTACGTCTAAAGCAGTGTCAAATCTTTCCATGGGAGTTCATGTCTCAACAAAATTGAATCGCAGCCATCTTGTTCAATCCAATGAAATGATCATCTTACCTTGCTTGGGACGAACAGAAATAGACTATCAAACAAGTGGGGCTCAATTTGTTACTGTAGAGAATTCGATGGGCATTGTACATAAATCTGAGGGGCGATTAAAACCTGCGTCTGATAACCTTAGAAGTGAACCATGGATAATTGCAGAATTAGCTGCAAATACATTACTAGATTCGCCACTTGATTTCCGTCAATTGGTTAAAAATTATGACGATNTTCGTGAATTAATTGCCCAGTGCATTCCAGGGTTTGAAAATTATAATGAAAGAGTGCAAAGAAAAAATGGTTTTTATTTGCCTAACCCGCCAAAAGATGAATGTGAATTCACGACGGAAACTGGACTGGCGAATTTTTCAATTAATCCTTTACCAAATGTAGATTTACTAGACAATCAATTTGTCATGATGACAATACGCTCACACGACCAATATAACACGACTATATACGGCCTAGATGATAGATATAGAGGCATTAAAGGCAATCGAAGAGTGATACTTATGAATCCTGANGATATGCTAGAATTGCAATTAAAAACTCGGGATATAGTTAACATTTCAAGCCACTTCAACGACTCAGTAAAGCACTCAAACCATTGGATTGTTGTCCCATACAAGATTCCAAAAAGGAACATTGCGGCATACTTCCCTGAGGCTAATGAATTAGTGCCTCTGGATTCAACCGCAGATATCTCAAATACTCCTACCTCAAAGTGGATTATTTGTACCATCAGTGGTCCAAAATCCACTTATGAGGAGGAGTGATATTGACCAAAGGTTACATTGATTTTTTCCTCTCCAATAGTAAATTTCGTAGGTTATGGGCTGCCTCGGTAATTTCATTATTGGGTGAATGGTTCAATACCATAGCACTATTCTTTTTGATTCTCGAATACTCAGGTTCGGAATTCCTGCTGGGAATATTATTCTCTGTACGAATGGCCTTATTTGCTATATCTCAGCCGATAAACGGTCTATTAGCGGATAGAATTAGTCGAAAAATACTAATGCTGTGGGCCAATATATTCCAGATATTTTTAGCACTTTCATTCTTGCTGGTAGACGGCAAGGAGGATATGTGGTGGCTAATTTCTGTTTCAGGCCTTATGATGCTACTGCACGGCGTTTATGTAACAGCGGAAAGAGCAGCATTGCCAAATATTGTTGAAGAAGACGATTTAATTACGGCTAATGCGATAGATAGTGCTTCTTGGTCTACTGCACTGTGTATTGGTGCCATGCTAGGTGGCATCACTGTTAGTTTATGGGGTACAGATGTCGCATTCATGATAGACTCGTACACTTTCTTAATAGCTTCACTATTGTTAATACCTTTGACCTTTGAACAAAAATTTGATGAATCAAATAGGGGGCAAATACTGCAAACTGCAATAGATAATATCAAAGTTGGCTGGTCTAGGATTTACAATGATAAGAAACTACTCAGGATAGTTTTTGCGAAATCCTCGTGGAATCTGGCGGGCGCAGGTTTGGCCGGGGTTTTCTTGGTGTTAGCAGGAGCAGAGCTAACTGGATATGGTGCAGCCTTCGGTTTTGGACTGTTCTTTTTTGCCAGAGGAATAGGTACGGGAATAGGACCTTTGATTGCTCGCGCCGCATTCAAAGATAAATCGAAATGGCCATCCATTATTGGAATTTTAGTTTCAACTTCTGGATTCTTTTACTTAATACTGGGTCTTACTTTGGATATTTATCTTCCACTAACAGTTTGTCTGATAATTCTAGCACATTCTGCTAGTGGGGGTAACTGGGTATTATCAACTGTTTTGACCCAAACATGGGTAGAAGATGAGGTGCGTGGAAGGGTGTTTTCAATAGACATGTTAATTCTTGGAGCCACAGCAGCAATATCAACAACCATCGCCGGATTTTTGGTAGAATATTACGATCTTTCGCTGCGAAGCGGTTTCATAATGTTCTCATGCATCATGATTGTATGCGGCTTATTGTTCACTTATTGGAGGCCAGATCTTCAACCTAGTTTGGAGCAATAGCCTCAAAGAATTCAACTGTTTGGCGTGATTTATGGACGGAGACTGGAGTGTTCTAAGGCGATGCCTACAAGAGGGGATTCCCAGCGAATTACCTCCTCATCCTGGTGTTGATACTTCGGTTGACCACGCACCTAACCGGCGGAAAGTGTTAAATGACCAAGAAAAAGTTTTGGCGATAAAGAATGCACTGCGATATTTTGATGCCAAATTTCACTCGATATTAGCAGTTGAATTCTTAAACGAATTAGAGTCATTTGGCAGAATTACAATGCAGAGATTTAGGCCTACTGAATATGCCATGAAAGCATATCCGATAGATGCATACCCAGCTAATTCTAAACAAGCAGCGTCAATTATGTTAATGATCATGAATAATTTAGATCCAGCGGTTGCTCAATTCCCTCATGAGTTGATAACCTATGGCGGCAATGGATCGGTTTTTCAAAACTGGGCGCAGTATAGATTAGTTATGAAATATTTGTGTGCGATGAATGATGAGCAAACTCTTGTTATTTATTCTGGCCATCCTCTGGGTTTATTTCCATCGAACAAAACTTCTCCGAGAGTTGTTGTTACGAATGGAATGGTGATTCCAAACTACAGCTCGCGAGAAGACTATGAAAAAATGAATTCGCTTGGAGTATCTCAATATGGTCAAATGACTGCAGGATCCTACATGTACATAGGTCCACAGGGTATAGTTCATGGAACGACCTTAACCTTACTAAATGCTGCTAGAATGCATCTGAATATTCCTGCTGATAGAAATTTGTCAGGTGTAACCTTTGTTACTTCTGGCTTAGGGGGTATGTCAGGGGCTCAAGCTAAGGCAGCGGTTATCAGTGGTGCAGCATGCATTGTAGCAGAAATGAATGAGCATGCGGCCACAAAGCGACATCAACAAGGATGGCTGACCCATATCTCACAAGATGTTGACGAATCTATTGATTTAATGGTCGCTGCAGCATCACGAGGTGAAGCTATTTCAGTCGGACACATTGGAAATATTGTTGAATTGTGGGAAAGGATTGTCGATAGAGAAATAAATGTCGATTTAGGTAGTGACCAAACCTCACTTCACAACCCATACCAGGGTGGGTATTTTCCTGCTGATTACACGTATGAAGAAAGTACGAAAATGATGTCGGAAAACCCCAAGAAATTTCAACAACAAATTCAGAAAACCTTGAGAAGGCATGCCAATGCGATAAATACGCTTGCTAGTAGAGGTATGTTTTTTTGGGATTATGGTAATGCGTTTTTGCTAGAAGCATCGAGGGTTGGCGCTAATGTTTTGTTGGAAGATGGTAGTTTTAGATACCCAAGTTATGTTGAGGACATTATGGGTCCAATTTGCTTTGATTATGGTTTTGGACCTTACCGGTGGGTATGCACCTCTGGAGACCCTGCCGATCTGGCAAAAACTGACGCAATTGCAAAATCGGTGCTAGAGACACTAGCCACAGAATCTAAATCATCAATTAGTCAACAGTTAACTGATAATATACGGTGGATTGAACAAGCGGGCCAAAACCAATTAGTTGTTGGTAGTCAAGCAAGAATTTTGTATGCTAACGATGTTGGACGAAGGAGAATAGCATTAGCAATGAACGAAGCTATTGCGAACGGGCATATATCAGGTCCAATAGTTTTAGGAAGAGATCACCATGACGTTTCCGGAACCGATAGCCCATACCGAGAAACCGCCAATATCAAAGACGGGTCGATGTTTACCGCCGATATGGCTGTTCAAAATTTTGTGGGAGACTCATTCAGGGGCGCCACATGGGTTAGTCTGCACAACGGCGGAGGAGTTGGTTGGGGTGAGGTCATAAATGGTGGATTTGGCTTGCTCATAGATGGCAGTGATGAAGCGGNTGAAAAGATTGAATCGATGCTTCATTGGGACGTCAATAATGGCGTTGCAAGGCGCGCATGGGCGAGAAATCCAGGCGCTATTGAAGCAATTAAAGATGCTATGGAAGTAAACCCCTTGCTAGAGGTTACAATCCCTAATATTACCGATGATGCTATTTTTGACGACCTATTAGGGTGATTTAATGGGTAAATCGGTTTTTTTAGATGGCAACACACTCTCACCTGCAGAAGTGATGGCCATTTCACATGGTTCAGCTAAATTAGAAATCGCCGAAGATTCCTGGGACAGAATTATCAATTCTAGGAAAGTAGTCGAAAACATATTAGAGACTGGCGATGTTGTTTACGGGATAAATACGGGCTTTGGCTCCTTAGTAAACACAACAATAGATTTGGAAAAGTTACAGGAACTGCAGATTAATTTAATCAGATCACATGCAACTGGCTTAGGTGAGATGATGGATAAAGTCGCTGTCAGAGCCATGATGGTCGCCAGAGTGAATTCTTTTGCCAAAGGTTATTCCGGCGTACACCCAAATGTAGTTCAACAATTAGTAGATTTTATCAATTTAGATATAACTCCATTCATACCGCGTATTGGCAGTCTTGGAGCCAGTGGTGATTTAGCCCCACTATCGCACATGGCAATCACTTTGATTGGTGAAGGGCATATTGTTGGTGACGATGGCATATTATACGCAACTAAAGATATCTTGACCGAAAAGGGCCTTATACCTGTGGAACTTAATGCTAAAGATGGTTTATCATTGATAAATGGAACTAGTCAAATGTTAAGCTATTCAATTATATCATTAACGATGTTGAATAATTTACTGCCTATGGCTGATGTTATTTTTTGCGCCTCATTGGATGCTTTTCGAGGTAGCCTTGACCCCTTTGATGAACGTGTTCACAAGGTTAGACCTCATCATGGTCAACGCGTAGTGGCAAAAAGAATCCGAGAAATAATGCAAGGCTCTAAGATTTTGGAATCGCATCGAGACTGCGATAAGGTTCAAGACCCATACTCTTTCAGATGTGCACCACAAGTCCATGGAGCAGTTTATGAGTCTCTATTGTCTATGCAGTCAACTGTTCAAATAGAGATAAATAGTACTACAGATAATCCAATAGTATTTCCTAGCAAAGATGGATCGCCGCCTAAGATAATTTCACAAGGCAATTTTCATGGTGAAATACTTGCATTGTGTGCAGATAGAATGTCTCTTTCAGTTTTTGAACTAGGCTCAATATCGGAAAGAAGAATGGATCAATTGTTAGATCCAAATAAGAGTAATCTACCACCATTCCTGGCTAAAAATAGTGGCCTAGAATCGGGTTATATGATTGTTCAATATAGTGCTGGAGCAGCGCTTTCCGAATTGCATGGTCACGCAAGCCCTCGTACGGCATTCTCAACAAGTACCTCTGCCGGTCAAGAGGATCATGTGAGCATGGGCGCTACAGCTTGTTGGAATCTACATCAAGCCTGTATTAGACTTTCAGAAGTTCTTGCTTGTGAATTATTGATTGCATCAGAAGCAATATCAAACCATGATTATTCACCTTCGCCAACGGTAAAATCACTAATTTCCTTGGTAAGAAATATATCCCCTGTTTTAGATGCTGATCGGTCGACAAGTTCAGAATTAATGGAAATCGCCTCAATCCTTAGAGACGGGTCTTGGTTATCGAGAATTGAAGCCGAAAATTTCATCCTGTCAAGATGAATTGTAATATTTTTGCTCGATTTCCGTTAATCCGGTCAACTGTCTAATCCTAAACATATCAGTCGCCAATTGTACGGTATCGATAGATTGTAGATTTTGATGTATGAAGCGTTCTAGTTCTGTCGCCCTTCTTACATCCTCTTCGACAGATTTGTACAATTCATAAGCCTTCTCGCTTTCATACGACAATGCTGGCTCAATCCCTGATACATCCAAACCCATTCTGCGCCATTGTAGTATCCGTTTTACTAATATTTCATTAGTAAATCCATGTTGCGGTAGTTTTGCTAAATATGTTAATCGTGGTCCACCGTCTATCGCTAATTCGAGTTGTCCATGGTGTTCATCCGAGAGGGTTGGTTCGTCGATTTCTAGTATTTCATTCGCAACAGATGTTGTATTTGGAGTCTTTATTGCTAATTTTTCTGTCAGGTGCCGCAACTTAATTATCCATTCACTCTCAAATGCCAAACTATTGATACAGTAAACTACAACAGAATTAAGCATCTTAATTTCATCTGCAAACATAACTAACGTTGATAATAATTCATCCTTATCACTATTATTGTANATATACTCCAAACCATCCAAAAAATAAATTCTTTTNTCTGTCACGTTATTATCTTTAATTGATTTTATGATATCAATAATTGATGGTCTGATAGAGGCTAAGGATGCTTTGTTAGTAATCCAGTAGTGCTCTAATTTTGATAAATCTAATTTCTCAATCAGTCTCCTTGTGGGCAATCGGGAATATAATATAAAGCCATATTCGTTGTTTATGTCCATTAGCACTTCAATATCCATTGACAATTTATCGTAATTTTCAAATTCATAGAGATAAACACTGCCGGGACTTACCTCCATTGTGTCACCAGTCAACGTATATGACCAATCATATATACATTTGAGGGAAAAATACCCGTCAACCATTATATCATGGGTAGTAATCCGAGAATCGGGTGTGACTATGTCCGAAGCCGAACAAAAAGATATTCCAATGGCTGAATGCGGTTCTTGTAGAGCCATAATTCCACTTGACTCGAAAGTGTGCTCTGAATGTGGCATTACTTTTTCTGGAATTTCCGACGAAGCACTTGGAGAATGTGGAGCATGTAATTCATTGGTGCCTTTAGACTCAAAAAGTTGTCCTGAATGCGGAGTTTTCTTTGTTGCTGATGAAGTGTTAAATGTATTACGCAATTGGTTTAATGATACTGGCATTGATTCAAGGGTTTTATTTGCTAGGTTTGATTCTGACAATGATGGCTCAATCGATGCCGAAGAATTAAGAGACGGTCTGCTAAAACTCAACTTAGCAGACTTACCACCTTCGCAAATCGATCGTTTAATTTCTGAAGTCGACGTGGATGATGACGGAGTAATTAGTCTTGAGGAATTAGTGGCGGCAATAAATGGGGAAGAATTGTCATTAGAAGAAGAAGCTAAAGAAGCAAAGAAGCAATTTTCTGAGAATGTTCTTGAAAGAATAATTAAGAAATTTGAAATTAAAGACCAGGAGGCATTCCTCGCACACGCGCAGGGATTTGATGAAAATGACAATGATTACTTGACTGAAGCCGAATTAAAGAAGGCCGCAGAGAGTTATTCAACCATTTCTACAGAACCAGTTATTGAAGATGAAAATTTAGATCATGACGTCGAAGATAGTACGACTATTGGTTCAGAAGAACCTGAAATTGAAGAGGAATCAGTGGAAAGTGAGACAGCCCAAGTAGAATTAGATAGTGATAACACAGCAGATGATGATGCAGAAAATATAGGAGTAGAATCTAACATTGATATCGCAGAGTCTGATAGCGAAAATAGTGCTGAAGGTGATTTGGCGCCAGAAGAATACTTGGCACTTTTGTTTTCTGCGGCTAAAGAACAGGATTTAACTATTCGATCAATGTTTGAATCGATGGACTTAGATGATGATGGACTAATCAATGGCCCTGAATTGCAATCCGGAATTAACGCAATCGCTGGTGAATATTTGTCTCCAGGCCAAATAATGGCAATAATATCTCTCGTCGATAAAGACTCTGACGGCAGAGTTAATGCGCTAGAATTGATAGAAATAATTGAATCGATGGATATAGGATTAGATAGTGATAGAATTAAATCGCCAATGACTCTATTGGTCGAGTACATGGATGAATTGGATATTGACCCCGGCTCATTCTTTAAGAAACTTGATAGTAATGGCGATGGAATGATTAATCGTAGGGAAATGATTAATGCTTTCTCACAATACTCCAATGACGATATTACAGATGAATTGATAGAGGAGCTAATTGATATGCTCGACGCCGATGGAAGTGGATCGGTTGATTTATTAGAATTTATTGAAACATTAGAGTCGCATGAAGATATCGAACCAGATCAGGCAACTTCACTAACTAAGGCGAAAGAGTTCCCCTCCAAATGGCAAAAGAAAATGATGTCAAAACGATGGAAAGACGTGATTTGGCCGCTAATCCATACCGGTTTCGCCTTCTTCATCATTCTTTGGATTGTAAATGGAACGTTGGCGCCATTCGTTGATGGTACTGGGGGGCCGGTAACTCTTGATACCGAGTTCGGTCAAGCAATTGGCGATGATGGTACTGTGTACCTAAACGGTGACACATACCCCTGTGATGATGATTTACAAATAGGCGGATGTAAAAATTCCCTAACACCTCTTGCTGGTGAGAGTGGTTCAATATCCATGCCTGCTAAGTTTTATTGGGATGGTATAATGTTCATCATTTTGGGAGCANTTGGGCTGATTGGTGGGTTATTTATTCAGTTTTCGCTCGTACCATCTTGGCGTGCTCGGGTCAAAGCTATGCGTGAAAACGAAGACGAAAAAGAAGCAGTTAGAGAGGCACTCAGTGGCGAAAGTGATGACAATGTATCAGATGATGGTGAAGAGCCGATTGAAACTAAAAATGCCACAGAGGATGAATACTCCGATGATGCTGAAGAATACATTGAAGATGAAGAAATAGACATTGGCTCATATATCGGACTCGTTTTGGAAGATGAAGAAGTGTTTGGAACCATCATAGAATTTGACGATGACGAGGGGTTAGTGACCATTGAAGAAGATGGTACCGGAGATATGGTTACCGGTTATCAAGATGACATGTTTTTAGAGGATTAAAATGACGATCGACCCATTAGACTCATTCAATAATATGGCAGAGTGCCCGGTGTGTGGTTGCATAGAACGAAAGGGTTCATTTCGATGCCTAGGTTGCGGATCTTTCCATTCAACAGCACATCTTGTGGAGCGCGAAGCACCAACACCTGAAGATAGAGTTTTTGACGAGGTAAATCTAGACCCACTAGCATATTCCATGGGGCCCAACCAAAAAATAATTGANGAGGAATTTCAGCAAAGTGAAGATGTCACCTCCTGGGATGGTGGTTCGACAGATTTCTCATTTGCTGAAGATTCAGGTGAAGTTGTAACAAACAATCGGCCAACTGAAATTATACCTGAAGAATTATGATTTTACACTATTTACCATTTGAATAATTATTATTATATTTTGCTCTGGAGCGACCACGATAGTGAAATCATTGGTGGGCTCGGAGAGAATTGAACTCTCGATCTTCGCCATGTCAAGGCGACGTCATAACCCCTAGACCACGAGCCCTACGAATAAACCGAATGGTTGCGCATATTAAATCACATCGGTAAAAATTTAGCTAACTATTTTCGATATTTTCCCATTGCAGCCATTCATTGTACATGTNCCTGCCATCCTTGTTCTACCATTGGACATTTTTACCATTTTGCCATTTTTTATTGGGCCGTAATTCTTGCATTTTAAACAGTAACCAGAAACATCTACCATTTTGTATCAAATTCGGCTAAATTAAATTTTAATATCAAGTCTTCTATGACGAACACAAATTTTTCCATATTTTTGATGAAAATGTCCGCCAATGGGGGGGTAAATGTAGATAAAGTGAGTAAATTGATGCCTTAGGATTATTGACTATTTCCCAAACGCAGCACTGAGTGCTAAAAGGTGACTAATTTAACCCTCCATTGATATGAAGAAAGTTTTTGATGACGTATAATGTGAGTTATACGACAGCATATAACACGTCATTTTGCTATCTTGAGTGCATTATCTGTAATTTCAAACAATCCAAGGAGTGGTGGTCCACTGAGGCACGACTCCAGCCCCCCATCTTTTACATCAAGAGTATTTTCGATCAGTTTTTTTATCACATGAAATTGTTGCATATCCAAATATGCTGTTTGGATAAGATACAGGTATTCATTAGAATTTGATATGCCGTACCAAGAATTAATACACCCGTTTTGTCGGTTAGAAAGTTCAATCCGCGCTTTCACCATCCTTTCAAATCTTGCCTCTTTCCCCTTCATAGTTTGACAGACAATTGTTTCGAGTATCGCCATGATTTTCACCTTTAATTATATCCATGCATTGTTATTTTAGTCCTTTTTTGGTTAGTTTTTAATTAAAATTCAAGGGCAGAAGTTCCCCTCGAGCATGGTTTTTGAAATTGGAGAATGACCAGGTGTAAGGCACCATGATTCCCATTGATTCGAATGCAGAATATTCAGATTTGCAATGGCTCCGGGTGCTATTTTCCCGTGCATCAATCCAGAGTTGTGTGGCGTTGTAAATGATGGATTGATGGTACAGGATGCAAGGGTCGCTAATGGGTCAACTCCACACCGTTGCACCAAACATGAGCCAACAAATGGCAGTGAAAGGATTTGATTGTTCGGGTTGTAATCAGTAGCTATAGTCCACTGGTATTCATCCTCAATCATTTGATTGAAGTCCGGCCAATCTGAACCCATCGAATAAGGTGTCCCCGGTAAGAATCCCATGTTTACCGAGGATTGTTTCATCTGTTCCCGTCCGTGATGACTAGTGTAATGCGCATGATCGGCCGTATCGACATTTAATTCCGCGGCTAGCGCCCCTCCACCACCGTCGCAAAACTCATCGATATGCATCCTCAGAGCAAGACCATACTTTTTTGCTTCTTGCAGGATAGATTTTGATTCCTCAATGCCAAACCATCCAGGTTCACAAAAAACATCAGCAGATCGTGCCAGTCCTGATTCAGCAATTTCCGGCAATTGGTAAGTAATAACTTCTTCAGTATATGACTCTAGGTTGTGACCTTTAGGTATAGCGTGTGCTCCCAACCATGTCGAGTCTACACCTGGTGTTTTCGCATCTTGATCTAACCTTTTTGCAACAGAGAGTAATTTTAATTCGCTCTCATTATCTAATCCGTAGCCGGATTTAGTTTCGATGAATGTAGTTCCATTATTCAAAGCTGTAATAGCCCTCTCCTTTGCCAAATTAAATAATTCAAGCTCAGACATTTTTTTAGTTTTTGAGACAGTTGAGTTTATCCCTCCCCCCATTTTGGCTATATCGGAATAAGACTTGCCTTGTAATTTTAGTCTGACTTCTCGTGATCGGTCTCCACCCCACACAAGATGGGTATGTGAATCAATTAGTCCAGGAATTACTGCTCGATCTTGGATGTCAATAAATTTCACATCATTCGATCTATCATGATGCGATTCATAATCATNTAACGCACTTTTTGAATCTTGAATTTCTTCTATTACTTTGTCTTTTATAATAATTGCCATTCCATCAGGTTTTATCCAATTATCATCTGTCATATCTACGCCAACTAATGGCTGTGCACTATCAAAATCAACAATCGGTCCGCAATTATACAAAACGGTCCGCATATAACCCGCTAGATAGTGGGGGTTCAAGAATAATGGCTTCTCAGCCTAGAATGGAGAGATATTATGTGGACCCTGGGAATTGAGTCTACAGCACACACATTGTCGTTTGGATTGGTCGACAAGAATGGNATACCGTTCCCGTCATCTACCTCAACAATAAAACCANATAAAGGTGGAATACATCCACGAGAAGCAGCTGATCATCACAAAGAAAACGCGGCAAAGTTGTTAGAATCTGTGCTTGAGAGTAAGTCTTTATCAACTGCAGATATATCTGCTATTGCGTACTCTCAAGGCCCCGGCTTGGGCCCGTGCTTAAGAATTGGGGCATCTATCGCCAGAGGCTTATCAGCAAAGTTTGGAGTTCCATTAATTGGCGTAAATCACTGCGTGGCACACATTGAAATCGGCAGACAACAATGTGGATGTGATGATCCAGTATTGTTGTATGTATCAGGGGGAAATACCCAAGTTATCGCTCGGCTTGAAGGAAAATATAGAGTCCTTGGTGAAACGTTGGACATTGGCATTGGTAATATGCTCGATAAATTCGCTAGGGCTCATGGAATCCCTTTTCCAGGCGGTCCGGTAATTGAAAAGTTGGCAGCGCAATGGGTAGAAGAAAATCCAAACCCAGCCATGCAGGGATTGGAGTTGCCGTATGCAGTGCGCGGTATGGATTTAGCCTTTTCAGGTGTCTTAACCGCCGCCTTGAGATTGGTTGAAAATGGACAGCCCTTGGAAGCAGTTTGTTGGAGTTTACAGGAACATGTGTTCTCTGCTTGTGTCGAAGTTGCAGAAAGAGCCCTTGCTCACACTGGAAAAACAGAACTTTTGTTAGGTGGAGGAGTGGCGTGTAATACTAGGCTTCGCACCATGTGCGGCTTGATGTGTGAAGAAAGAGATTCACATTCCTTCGCACCGCCTCGCATGTATTGCATAGATAACGGAACCATGATAGCAAGATTGGGTTGGTTAGAGTTGAAAGCCGGCAGAGTTACTAAATTTGAAAAAAGTGCGATTGATCAATATCTCAGAACAGACCAGACGCCCATAATATGGACATGAGACTAGCCAACCGTTTTAAGAGTCCTATGTTGGCAAGACAAACTGGGGATAGTTTATGAATGGACGGAATAGACGTAGAAGGGATGTTCCGTTTAACCCATTTGCTCAAAATGCTGCAGCAGAAAGAAATCGCCGACATGCTGAAAAGGCTAAGGAAAAACGTCGATTGGAATCTCAAAATCAAGGTTCTTCGATATCAAATGATATTAATACTCAGGCGCCCAAAAAAACCCTTGAGGAGTTAAAGAGGGAAGCTCGTGAAAAACTTGCCGCAGATGGTAATGGGCCAGAGATTAATACTCCAACAGAACAATTAGCAACTCCTACTAAAGAAAAAGCAGAAAAGGTGACTGTAACGGAAGAAATCCCTACTATGACCGAAACTACTGCTGCTAAACCAGTTCCTACAACCAAACAAACTAGGGATGAGAGACTTGCAGAACTAAAGAGAAAATCTCAACAATCAAAGGATAATGCAAAACTGAACAAATCACCGGTAAAAAAAGACCTTGAGGTTAAAGTGGAAATTTCAATTAAAGAAGATGATTCAGACTCCGTTTTAGTATTCGATGAAAGTAATGATCGTTTGGCGTCAGAAACTACTGATAAGATACCCGCAAAAAATTTGAACGTTTTCAAAACTATTCAATCCGTCGATAAAACTTCAGCTGGAATTTCTAAGAAAAAACGTAAATCCAGAAGAGTTGACAAAAGGGGCGGGGGTCGTCAGAAATTGGAAAAGAAATTGAGGAGCAACAAAATTCTTGAGTTTAAGTACGTCGCTCGAGAAGTTCTTTCGCACCCCGATGTTCCTGAAGAGCATCGATCCAACGTCCTAGGTCAAATAATTGCCAAAGGCGAGAGAATAAGTATAGATGCCGCGATTGAGTTTATCGATCAGAAAAATCTTGAATTAGTATTAACCGATGAGATTGCTGACAAGTTAAAGAGTGAAATAAAGAATATATCAACAAGGAGATGAATGCATGAGTGATAACATAGTTGCAAAAGGAATGGACGTTAAGGTACACTACAAAGGCACATTACCAGAAACCGGGGAGGTTTTTGATACCAGTGAAGGTAGAGATGCTTTGAAATTCTCTGTTGGAAAGGGTCAAATGATACCTGGATTCGAAGAAGAATTGATTGGTGCTGCAGTAGGTGAAAAGAAAATTTTTACCTTATCCCCTGAGAGAGCATACGGCCATAGGGATGATGAGGCAATATTACAAATTCCTAGGGCTCAATTTTCACAATTAGAAGAACAAACTAGTTTAGAAATTGGTTTCCAACTGGTCGCACAAATGCCACATGGGCCTGCTCCTTTTACCGTTACTGACTTATCAGAGGACAGTGTTACTGCAGACTTCAATCACGCACTTGCGGGTAAAGACCTAACCTTCGAGGTCGAAGTAGTCGAAGTAGTCCAGAGCCANAGCGGTTGCGGTGACCCAAACTGTTCGAGCGACACTTGCTGATTTAAAACAATGCTTTGACAGTAGTTTTGATGAATCGTCAACTAGTGGGTCTAATATGGCCGATGAACGTAAAGCCGAATGGAAGACTTTGTCAGGTATTAAAATTCCAGAATCCTTTCCCGAGTCTAGTACCACCGCAGGTCTGCCACCATACACCAGCGGAATACATGGAACAATGTATCGATCGAGATTATGGACAATGAGGCAATATGCTGGATTCTCTAGTGCCCAAGAAACCAACGAGCGATTCAAATTGTTACTAGATAGGGGTCAAAAGGGACTTTCCGTAGCGTTTGATCTGCCCACACAATTAGGACTAGATGCGGATGATGAATTATCTCTTGGAGAGGTTGGTAAAGTTGGAGTATCGATTTCCACATTAGATGATATGCGTGAATTATTTTCAGGTATACCCCTAGATAATGTATCTACTTCAATGACAATAAACGCTCCTGCAATGATTTTGCTTGCGATGTACATAATAGTGGCTGAGGAACAAGGTGTCTCGTCCAGTAAAATTAGGGGAACTATCCAAAATGATATTTTAAAGGAGTATATGGCAAGAGGGACATATGTATTTCCTCCAGATGAAAGTATGCGGCTTATTACGGATATTTTCTCATTTTGTTCAACAGAAGTGCCTCTGTGGAATACTATCTCAATTAGTGGTTATCATATTAGAGAAGCAGGCTGTACCGCAACCCAGGAAGTGGCATTCACCTTATCTAGTGCTCTGAATTATGTTGATGCAGCAATTGAAAGTGGACTGGATATCGATGAATTCGCACCACGGTTGTCGTTTTTCTTTAATTGTCACAATGATTTTTTTGAAGAAGTAGCCAAATTTAGAGCCGCAAGAAAATTGTGGCATGATTTAATCGATACTAGATATGAATCTTCAGATATCAAGTCGAAGAAACTTAGATTTCATACTCAAGTTGCAGGGGTTAGCTTAACAGCGCAACAACCGTTAAACAACATATCTCGAGTTACCATACAAGCCCTTGCCGCAGTTTGTGGGGGAACCCAAAGTTTGCACACTAACTCATATGATGAAGCAATAGGATTACCTACAGAAGATAGTGCTACAATAGCACTTAGAACTCAGCAAATTATTGCGGAAGAGAGCGGGGCTGCGGATGTAATCGACCCTCTAGGGGGCTCTCATTACGTCGAATATCTTACTAATGAAATATATGATAACGCGCTAGCTATGATTACAGAAATAGATTCAAAAGGCGGTGCTATGTCAGCAATAAAAGAAGGTTGGCAGCAAAGACAAATTCACAATTCTGCATATAATCATTTGAAGGATGTTGAGTCCGGTGACCGCAAAATTGTTGGGGTTAATTATGGAATGATGGATGAAAATAACCCCATAAAAGCCATGAAATTAGATGACAAACTCGGTGAGAGGCAAAGAGAAAAGTTGGCCTTATTACGTAAGACTAGAGATAACCGAGCGGTAAATGAGGTTCTGAATTCTATTAGAGAAGCAGCAAGAAACAATGACAATCTGTTTCCAATAGTCCTTGATGCAGTAAGGGCTGAGTGTACTCTTGGTGAAATTATGCAAGCGCTGAAAGATGAATTTGGTACATGGATGGCTCCAAGCGGATTCTAGGTGATGTTATGAAAATAAGATTAGATCATATCGGTATAGCAGTTAACAACTTAGATGAGGGAGAAAAGTTTTGGAAATTACTCGGTATGATTCCCACTACAGGCGATGAAGAAGTTTCAGACCAAGGAGTAATAACCCGATTTATCCCAATCGCCAAAGACAAACAAAAACCTGCTAAAATAGAATTGCTTGAGCCAACTGGAGAAGATACTCCAATTGGCAAATTTATTGCCAAAAGAGGTATTGGAATTCAACAGATTTGTTTTGAGGTAGAAGATATTCACCAGATGATTGACATTTTGACTAGTGCTGGCGTTAGGATGATAGATTCTAAACCTAGGTTCGGCTCTAAAGACTGTTTAATTGCATTTGTTCACCCCAAATCGACAGGGGGAGTGTTAGTTGAATTAGCGCAGAAGGAAAATAGGAAAAAACCATAACCCATCTCAACGACATTAAATCATGCGAACTTGTGTAGACCAGTTGATGGCACTGTCACACATCGATGGCCCAAGGCTGAAAGCGGAAGCGAACTTCATTGCCGCTCAATTAGATTCATTGAGATATACTGGTAAAATTTCGAACGATGCATATTTGGATGCTGGTTCGATATTTGGCGCTTTTGAGATGTTTGCCAACTTGATTGATATGGGAGTTTCCCAAAAAGAAATATTCTCACAACTTAAACAACAACTAGAAAGGGCAAGGAAACTTGAAATAAAATACCCGGGGCTAAACAACGCCATAGAATCGGGCAGGGCTAGTTGAGTATGACAACAGAAAATACCCTTCTGAAGATATCAAATGTTCGTAAGAGCTTCGGTGAAGTACTTGCCTTAGATGATGTAACATTTGACATTAAATCAGGCGAAGTAGTAGGATTAGTTGGAAGTAACGGTGCAGGTAAAACCACCCTGCTTAGACTAATGTCGGGTGTTTATCAGCCATCGTCCGGTACGGTGGCATTAGGAGATGGTACGCCGGTACATTTGATGAGAGATCACCTAGGCGTAGTACCCGAATCAACTGGTCTTTACTCAAGGTTGACTGCCTGGGAGAATATTAGATATCACAGTAGATTATATGGTATAAGCGATGATGTTTCTTGGAAAAGAACGTTAAAATTTGCCCAGAGTTTGGATATGGATGAAAACCTTTCCAGATACACCAAAGGATTCTCGCGCGGGATGAGGCAGAAAACTGCATTGCTGCGTGCATTAGCACACGGACCAAAAGTACTTTTGTTAGATGAACCAACCGCAGGATTGGACATTACTAGTGCTAGAACTGTACGCTCCTTAGTAAAGCAAATAAAAGAAGAGGGGGGTACAGTTGTATACTCAACTCATCAATTGTTTGAGGCACAACAAGTTTGTGATCGAATTATTATAATTCATAATGGAATACTCATGGCCGATGGCTCCCCAGATGAGTTAATTTCCGACAATGATTGTGAATCTTTAGAGGAGGCTTATGTAGCATTAACACAGGAGAAAGCCAGAATAAGATTTGAGGATAATAAATCTGACAAAGGGTTAACAAAAATTTGGCACAAATTATTCCGTCCTAAGACTCCAAACCTAGTGATTGAACAAGGGGTGATTGAAGATGAGTAAATCCATTCGGCGCATTAAGACAATTGCCAAAAAGGAAGTTGTTGAATTTGTTAGAGACTGGAGGACCATCGTCGCAATTATCATTATTCCAATCCTAATGTTTCCAGTATTATTTATTGTATTTCCTATTTTACTAGAATCTGAGGCTGCAGAACTTGATAACAAGATTGTTGATATTGAAATTCAGTCAAATCAATACCCAACCATTTTATTTGAGAGTTTCAATGAGACTTCTACTCAGATATCGTTTGTTAATACAACATTTAACGAATCAATATCACTTCCTTCAAGCGACCTTAATCGAGTCAGAAATATGGAGATAGATGCCATATTAAGACTTAATTATACAAATGATGTATGGTTTTATTCAATAATTCACCTATCGACATCAGAGTCCTCTAATGAAGCAAAGAGCAGGATAATTTCATCGCTTATTGCTTTTGAAAATAATATAACAGAAATGCGAATTAGTCAAGGTGGATTAGATGTTGAGTCGACTCTGGACCCACTACGATGGGAAGGTGATGCAAGTAAAGCTGACGTTGCAACAGAGGGAGAGCAAGCCGGATTGATACTATCGTTATTTATCCCTCTAGTATTAGCAATATGGACATTTTCTAGTGCCATTCAACCATCAATAGATATGACTGCTGGGGAACGGGAAAGGGGCACCCTCGAGGCATTACTAGGTCTGCCGTGTACGAGAAATGAACTTCTATTGGGCAAGTGGCTCGGTGTGGCTACAATAACTGGGGTTGGTGTATTGCTACAGATACTAGGGTTGTTATTTGCCATTGGGTACTTAGCCTCGTCAGACTTTATCGGCGTTCCAGCATTGTCTATTCAAGCAACAATGCTGATTATAATTTCAATAATGTTGTTTGCGGTAATGGTTGTCGCATTAGAACTGGCTCTTGCGATGAGATCTCATAGTGTTAAAGAGGCAGGTTCAATACTTGGACCTGCTATAATTCTAATTATCTTCCCGGCTTTGTTTACCCAAGTTATTAATTTAGATGGAATTGAGAGTTTTTGGTTTAGTATACCTGTGATAAATATATTATTAGCATTGAGAGAGTTATTGTTAGATCGAGTGATAGTTGAACACGTCATGATTTGGTTTATATCATCTGTATTCTATGCTAGCTTGGCTGCATACTATGCAGCAAAACAGTTTAAGCGTGAGGATATTGTGACAACGCTATCATGAAAATTCAATGAGCGCTTCTTTCACTATGTCAATAATAAGATCTATTTCTTCAGATGTTATGCGAAAGTGCGGTGTAAAACGCAGTGCATTATGGCCACCGTGTATTACTCCCAAGCCTTTTCTTCTGCACCATGGTTCTACGGCGTCAAAACCGACAACTGGGAACTTACTGGGCTCTAATTCTGCGCTTAGTAATAGGCCAGTCCCTTGGACTTTAGTAATGGTACCAGGTAATTCCTCCGCTAGCCTTTTGAGCTTAGCAACAAATTCATCTCCTCTTTCTTTGATATTATGTCGAAGTTCTGGAGTTATTTGTTCCAAAACAGCAACAGCAGTCTCTAATGCTCGTGGATTTGTTGTCATAGTATTACCATAAATCCCAACAACATACATAGATGATGCACGATCATTCATACCAAGGACGGAAAGAGGATATTGGCCGGCGTTGATTGCTTTGGACCAAGTTTCCATATCAGGCACCTCAGCGTCTTGAAAACCATCATAATCTATTACTGATAAACAACCTTGACCTCTAATGCCTGCTTGAATTGAGTCAACAAGTAACATAGAATCATATTCTTTAGTAAGTCTCCTAGCTGTGTCGTAAAATTCCCTAGTTACACACAAACCTGGGTTGCCTTCGCCTTGTATAGGCTCAATAGCAACTAATTCAATAAAGAATTTTTCATCAACAGCCCGCTGAAATACAGATTCAAGGGCGGACGGATCATTCGCAGGCACTAAAATTAGATTATCGCGATTTTGGAATGTGGCTAGATTCTTGTCATAGCCCGACTTACATGAATGTGAAATTTGAGCAGGTCTATCAGTACGGCCATGGAAACCGCGTTCAACGGCCACCATCTTAACTGGGTAATTTTCATATTTCCCACCAGGTCCTGTTTGATTGTTGGCATTGATATCAGCAATTCTAAGTGCAACTGTCATCGACTCAGAGCCGCTATTCATGCAAATAAATTTAGTAAACGGACAGTAGCCTCTTGTGTAACCTAATTGATTTTTCAACGCTTGGGCAAGCCTACTGTGGCTAAATGAGGGCGTCATAACGTTGGCCATTACCCAATTTTGTGACATTGCATCGATAACCGACGCTGGCCCATGACCAGCACCCAACATCCCATAACCACCGTTATCATGCACAACAGCACCATGTGATGTGATAATCCATGGACCTCTTGCTGCCAACGCAATGTATGGGTTAACTGTTGCTGGTGCGTAAAAATTAACATAATCTTCCTGCAAAATGGATACCAACGACGATTCATCGGTCATCAGGAGTTCCTTGCCTAATCTGTGACATAATTCACGGTGATTAGTTCGGGCTTCCGATATAGCAAGAAATAAGTTATCGTCAAGATCACAAAACTTTCTGATTACACTATCTGTTAGACCTATTGTGTCCATTTGTCCAGAATTTTTCCTAATTTCTGTCAACGCTTGAAGGGCATCATCCGCCTTACTCACAGACTGCATCAGTGCCATTCCACCCCCCGGCGCTTCTTCAACGTTCGCTAAACATACTCACAAGAAAAAGCAAAATATTGCAAATATATTCGTATAATATTACTCCAGTAATACTTATATCCAATTCCTGACAGGCTACATTATGCCTAAAGTATCCCTTGACATGCCAGCTGAGATTCTGCTTGACATCAAGAGACATGTTGGAGATGAAAAAAAATTTGTAAGTGTAGCCGACGCTATTAGAACGGCTTGTCGCAAATTACTAGATCAACTTGATGAGATTGATAATAGGCATGGAAGGTGATATTATGCCAACTAGAAGCGATGCGAAAGAAGCTGTTAAAACGCTGCTTGGATATTTAGAAAAAGACGTTGAAAGAGAGGGCTTATTAGATACCCCCAACAGAGTTATCGATTCTTGGGATGAGATATTTTGTGGTTACGACATGAATCCAGAAGAAATCTTAAGCTCCACGTTTAATGGTGAGGGATATGATGGTATTGTTCTATTGAAAGATATCGAATTTCATTCCACATGTGAGCATCATCTTCAGCCATTCAATGGTAAAGCACACGTCGCTTACATACCAGTAGACAGGATTGTTGGCATTTCAAAACTATCAAGAATTGTTGAATGTCACGCTCGTAGATTACAAAATCAAGAACGAATAACCAAAGCTATTGCTGATGATTTAGAAGCTTATCTGTCACCCCTTGGTTGTGCTGTAATCATTGAGGCAGCACATGGTTGCATGCGCTGTCGAGGGGTCAAGCAGGCTAACGCTATCATGTCAACATCGGCAATGAGAGGCGTGTTCTTTGACAAGGCAGAACCACGTCAAGAACTATTTCAATTAATCAACAATTGAGGCATTTAAATGCAAACTCAGAGCGATTTTGTTGATAACCAATCAGACGATGTGGCNGATTTNGAGCAAATTTACAACATCGTTGAAATTTTTCATTCTGTTCAAGGAGAAGGGGCGCGGTCGGGAATCCCACATGTTTTCATCCGATTTGGTAACTGTAATTTGAGATGCGAATGGTGCGATACTGATTTTCTGACTTTCAAAGAAATGACTGCTCGGCAAATAATTGCCAAAACAAAACAATATTCATGTAAGAATATTATCTTTACTGGTGGTGAGCCAATGCTTAATGATCTTTGGCCAATTAGGAGATTATTGAATTCTCGAGACTATCATATCTCGATAGAAACCAACGGCACAATTCCGATTGATGACGGTTTAGTTGATTGGATTTGCGTCTCTCCAAAAGATCAAGTTTACCCAAATAGCAAAATTAAGCAAACAACCGGAAATGAACTTAAATGCGTTTACGTCGGTCAAGATTTGTCATTGTACGATAGACTAATTAACGGTTTTGAGCATTTATTTCTTCAGCCATGTTACATAGAGTCTGAATCAGTGGAGTGGAATGGAAGAAATTTCGCCAACACCGAGTTAATTGTTAAGGAGAATCCTAAGTGGAGATTGTCGCTGCAAACGCATAAATGGATGGGGATTGATTAATGAAAACCGCAGTTATGGCACTTAGCGGAGGAATGGACTCCACCTCACTCCTACTGAGATTATTACGGGAGGGAAATATCGTATATACGATTGGATTTGACTACGGTCAAAAGCACATTGTTGAACTAGCGAGAGCCGAAAAAAACATCAGTTACTTGGCAGCAAATGGTTATGATGTGAAACACAGGGTTGTTGATCTATCGTCACTGATGTCCACGTTTACTGGCGCTCTTACTTCATCGGAAAGAATTCCCACAGGTCATTATGAAGAGGAGCAAATGAAATCAACTGTTGTGCCAAATAGAAATGCTATCTTCTCATCAATCATTTATGGCTATGCCCTAAGCCTTAGTAAAGAGTTGAATACTAAAGTATCTATTTCATTGGGAGTCCACTCTGGCGATCATGCAATATATCCCGATTGTCGACCTGAGTTCTACAAAACTTTGATTTCAGCATTTGAACTTGGCAACTGGAATGCTGAAAACGTAAATCTAGATTTGCCATACATAGACGGCGATAAGGAGTCGATATTGCTAGATGCCATCACTTCTTGTAGTGAATTAAATCTCGATTTTGACATTGTTTTTGCTAATACAAATACCTCATATGACCCAGATGAGGATGGCCGAAGTTCCGGGAAAACAGGGTCCGATATCGAGAGGATTTTAGCATTCAATGCAATTGGTCGAAAAGACCCTGTAGAATATCAGGAGGACTGGTCATCAGTACTGTCACACGCTCTATCGATAGAGGCTGAACACTTGGATAATATATACCGTCAGAAACTAACTGAAACCCAATATCAAGTAACTCGTAATAGTGCAACAGAGAGAGCATTTACTGGAATATATGACAAGCATTTTGAGACAGGAAATTATCATTGTGTATGTTGTAATAAACTATTATTTAGCTCCGCTGGAAAGTATAACTCAGGTTGTGGTTGGCCGGCATTCCACACAGAAGATGTTAATGCAAATATAACAAGAGTAACTGACTATAGTCACGGTATGGTGCGAATTGAAGTAAGATGTTCAAAGTGTGATGCTCATTTGGGGCATGTTTTTGAGGATGGCCCACGAGAGCATGGAGGAGAAAGATACTGCATAAATTCAGCAGCCTTAGAATTCAGGGAGGAGTGAAAATGGCAACTAGGATAAGAAGATATGTTGAAACAGATACGGGGCACAGAGTACCTAATCACAAGAGTAAATGTCGTCATATGCATGGACACAGGTATAGATTTGAAGCAGAAATAGAGGGAGATGTGGTAGACATTTCGGGCGTCTCGGAGGAAGGGATGTTAATGGATTTTTCAGATATAAGCACGATACTAACCAGAGAGGTTCATGACGTAGTCGACCACGCGTTTGTCGTTTACTCCGGAGATAATGAAGCAATAAAAGCATTAGAACTAATGGGTGACGACCATAGAACAGTCATAGTTGATTTTATACCCACCGCAGAAAATTTGGCTAAATGGGCCTTTGAACAAGTTGAGCCACACATAGTATCTGCTTATGGCAACAAACTACAATTAGTAGCGATGCATGTTTGGGAGACTCCTAAATCACTTGCAAGTTGGTACAAGTGATTATTCCACTCTACGCCGCCGATTTTTTTTCCAATTATCATCATTGGATGTATATTGCAGTGATGTCGTAGCATCAATTAGGCCGCCGATCAATCGGGTGACTTCATCATTTGTCGGTGAAGACATCATAACCATTCTAGTAAGTGAATTTTTGATAGTGTCTTTACGTTCTTGATTTCCAGGTACTGAATTACTGAATTGATCAACTGCTTGGAGGAATTTTTCTCTCAATTTAGGTGCCAAGGTTCGCTCTAAAGGAACAATTTCTGGCATGCCAGAATCATTACCTTGTTGGAATCTAACTCGATCGGAATGAAGTTGATATAGAAATCCGCTAATTGAATGAGACAAATTTGCTATTGGATATCCTTCCCAGGTGGGCAGTGTAGTTAGAAAATCGCATTTTCGCAAATCTGCTGTTGATAAACCAGTACCTTCTCCACCAAACACTAGCGCTATTTTATTATTGTAATGATTAAACCGTTCTGACAATTCCCAAGGAAAACAAAAGTGTCTGAATGAGGTCTTACTACCGACTTCCCGTTTCCCGGAGGTGCCTACTACTAACGAGCAATCATCAATAGCNCTGTCAAAGTCATCAAAAATTTCAGCATTGTCGAGAATGACGCCTGCGTGTTTAGCTCTATTCCTCGCTTCGACATCATCTTTGTTACAATTCGGATTGACTAATCTAAGTTGGTCAAAACCGTAATTCAACATGGTCCTACAGATGGCTCCCAGATTTCCAGGATGGGAAGTATTTACGCAGATAATTATTAATTCGTAGGGTGAGTTTGGTAAAGGGAGATTCTTTCTATCACCCATATAATCACCTTTGGTAAAATTCTGTTATCCATCTTGGATCGCACGGTTGATAGATAAAAAATAGAAATCCGCCGGATTCTCTATCATCCATGATAATTGACCTTTTCCGGATTGAATGTTTGGTTTTTAGATAGTCAATCAGGGATTTCAACTCAAGTTTATCATCACCATGAATACTTACTGGTTGTCTATCCCAGTCAATGCGCACCGGCATTGCAAGACCTCAATCGACTCTTCTTTGCCGATATCTTGTGACATAACCAGCAATCCAGTTACGCAGTTTTTTGGATGACACATCGGTTAGTTGTGATACCATTATCTTGTTGTGGTCAAAGTCATCAGTAAATTTGTCTCCGTGTTGTTCAACTAAGGCTATAGCTCTAATTTTAATGAAACTTGGTCTAATATTTCCCATTACTGTCACTCCTGGAATAGTTTAACCTCGATTGGAATATCTGGTTCATCATGTCTAATAACTTGTAATCGAACTTTTCTTGGAGGATTCTCAATACCTCTTGACCATATATGCTCATTTACTGAGGGGTCAATCCATACCTCTTCATCCTCTTTTACTTTCAAGTGTTGGATTACGTGATCTTTGATTATCTGCATTGCTCTGGGAGCGCGCTTAAAGCGCGTTATGCTCCAAGCCTTTCTTAGTGGTACAATAAGTTCTGATTCATTCGGTCTGGCCAAGTCGATCACCTCTGTAGTTTGCTTCTTCTCCAATGGTGTCTCTTTGGATGAGAAACAGTATTTCGGTCGGTCTTTAACATGACCCATACAGGGACACGACGGTTTTGTTTTGTTGCCTTCATTAGGCGTATTTTCTTTGCTGCTGGCTTATTTTTTGACATTTCGAGCACCTTCTCAGATTCTTCTAATCGACGCGTTCTTGCGGCTCTTGGACTGTGATGCTAGTATTGATTTTAGCATTTCATCATTCATTGGTGGGACAAATTTATTATTGGTACTTAAATCAATGATTAATTTCTTTATTGATTCTGCACGTTCAGGAGTAGCTAGTGAAATCCTGGCAATCCTTGCTCTTGCATCGCTAGTCAAGAGTTGTTTCATAGCATTTGAGATCGCTTCCGATTCAGCATTCTTTCTCTGTGATTCTATTTCTGCCTCTGCCTGTGCTTGTACTTGAGACTCTAATTGTCTCTGGAGTTCAATTCTTCGCTGCTCACGGAGGGTCGCTAGTTGATCATCACCGCTAGCAGACATAATTGACAATCTCCCACTCCCTCAATATTTTGCTAGTCCTGGATACAATTCATTGGCTGCTTCCCTGCAGGAGTGGGCAACCTCATCAAGCAATTTTTGACCTACGGATGTTAATTTTCTTCCAGCATAGAGTTGTTGTTTACCATCGACTGATTCAATTTCTTTTGTTGTAACTAATTCAACAAAACCTGCTGCCTCTAACTGTTGCAGAGCTGTTCTAATGATGTGTCGGGATGCAACGCCGGGTGTGTTTGGGCTAGCCCCGTTGTTGACGCTACCACCATAATCTTGGGCCAATGAAGTAACTCCAACCGGTCCCTGTTTAGCAACTTTCCTTAAAATAGATGCAGTTCTGATGTTCCACCAATTTGATTGAGTAGGCGGTCTCTCTCGATCTGCTCCAGTTTTTACATAACCAGACCAGTCTGGTTGTTCGATGTCCTTGACAGTGGATAGTTTATCTGCCAATGCTGGAATCAGCAAGTCTGCTGGAATATCATAATATGTGGTCATGTATCGACACCAAGCACTTTGCCGACTAAACTCCCCTATATCAATGAAACGGGTGGCGATGTGGAGCCATTACTTGAAAATCGGGTAAAATGCAAGTGTTATTGAAGGGGTGTTTGTTGGAATTAGCATGCAGAAGGCATTAGCCCAAAATCCGAACCTGCTTCGGACTTTACTTGGATTATCATTTACATTGATATTCTTATTGGGATATGCTGTATACGGAGCAACAATTTCACCGTCTTATTATCTCTATACAACAGAAAGTGAAACAACTATTCATGACACCAATGAACCGACAAAATTGTATGATGAAGATGAAAATGTCACCAACTGGCGTTGGACATTTACCGCTGATGGGGTCAACCTGACTTGGGTAAATGTCAGTGCCGGTGATCTGTCAAGAAATTCAGTAATCAAACTAACTAACTCTGCTGGCTTGTACAGCCATACGAAACTGGGAGACCCGGATGCTAATGATTTTAGTTGTGAAGATAAGTGCTATTTCAACAACACTCATGAGCTAATTATCGATGAAGGAGGGGATGAGGCTATCTATTCGATGACCACTACCGATCCTGGTAGACGTAACAATGGTACAGTTTTTGCTCAATCATTAGACTCTGCTGAAGATAAGGCAAGGGCGATTATACAGCATTTGCACACTCCATCGGTTATTATTGTCGAAGTCACTGAGAAAGGCAATAAAAGTACATCGCCCGACATTATTCTAGTCACCGTTAACGAAGATTTCAATGATATCGAAGTATTCTCAGTGGATGCTGGAACTGAATTTTTATGGGCTGTCGCAGCTGTTGTTGGATGCTTTTCCATGATTTTGATTCCATCATTCACGGTATACTTTGCTGCCCGCGCCAAAGAAAGAAAAAGTGAGATGAAATTAGAAATCGAAGAAGAAAAAGTAAATCAATCAATAAGTGAGATAGACGAGTCAAATTAACGTGCATGACTTGGAAGTTCGCTAGATTAAGCGATGACAGTTACTTANTCTTCAGTTATGATTATTATTATCTCACAATTAAATCATCCAGTAATCCGGCATATTATGACTTCCAGCATCCAAACAAAGCCTCGTTGTAAATATCAATAATACTAAACTGTTTTATCTAGCGCAACAATATATAGATATGAATAATAGGCAACAACGTGGCAGGTTATCCTCCTTTGTGGTATGCTATTTGGATTGTTATTTCTGTTTGTGGAGTGTTAACTTGGTATTTGAGAAATTTCACTCAGCGCCTTGAGTTAACCAAATTTACCGCGTTTACGGGAGTTATCGCAATGATTACCATGTTACTATGGACACTGATAAATTTTTGAGGGTGATTTATGGTTTTATCAGGAATTGAATCTCATATTATGTATGGCAAATACCCATGCCGATTACCTGTCTGGTGGGGTCTTTTTGGAGAGGTTGGATTGGAACCTCAAATTAACAATGTTAGTGGGAGAAAGGTGATACTCAGGATTGAGAAAAAATTTAACCGGTTGGAGAAGTTTTTAGCAAAGATATTCCGAGCACCTAAAGAAATACGACGACCACTTGATGAAAAAAATAGCATGTTATGGCAGTTATGCGATGGTACTAGAAAATTTGAAGATATTTGCAAAATATTAGATGGTATATTCCACGAAGACATTTCACCAGTTATTCATCGAACGGCTGCAGGGATAAATCTCCTAAAACAAAAAAATTTGATTACAATATTGGATGATGAGTTTACAGGAAAATGGTCGATAGGTCAAGGTATAACTCCGCTTAATCAAAATTTGGAAAACCTAGACGAAAGCCTTGGAATAATTGTGGAACAAGAATAAATCAAATTGGCTCCCAAACTAATCTCAAGCCAATTCCGTCGCTTGATTTATCCGACTTTGCTTTGGATCTAGCAGAACTTCTTGTTGAATCACTTTCTGTGAACCAACTACCACCTCTTACGCAATAAACATCAGAACCATCATGAAATGCTGATTGTTTTGATGGAGTAGCATAATTATTGCGATAATTATCCTGACACCATTCAGAAATTAAGCCATAGATATCAAAAATTTCCCACTTATTGGGCTTCTTCAAACCAACTTCTCTTGTGGATGCTCCTGAATTTCCAGCATGCCAACCATAGTCATCTAAATCCCCATCAAAATTACCAAAACTCCACTTTGTTTCGGTACCGGACTTTGCACAATACTCCCACTCAGTTTCTGTCGGTAGTCGCCATAGCCCTTCAAGGGAATGTTGTGGTGCATTGAATGATTCGTTTAACCTAACAATAAATTCCATACAATCTAGATATGTTACTGAGTCTACTGGTCTCAATCCCGAACTCCAGCCTTCTTGGAATTTAGATGGATTATGGCCCATAACTGTCTCCCAATGTAGTTGAGTGACTGGTCTCTGACCGATAAAAAAGGGAGATTCAATCTCTACTAGATGAGCAGGTAATTCACGTACAAGGCCATCACCTACAATATCTCCCATAATGAATTGACCCGGCTCGATCAAAATATACGAGCCGCCAAATTGATCCTCGAACCGTGGTTTGGACAAAAATTACACCTGCTGAGAAAGTTTTTTTGCTGTTTCCATAACTGATTTAACTAAATTATCCAGCCTTTCTTTCGTTTCATCATTAACCAAGTTGCCATCATTATCAAACGCTTGTTTAACCTTACCAATAGCAAGTTGTTCCGGAACTGGCCATGCATGTAACCACCGTAGTGAAATCCTCATGTGGTTTAGCGTATTTGAGTTTTGAACGCCGCCTAGGGTAGACATGAGTCCGAATACTTTACCCTTGACGTGTTTACTGTACAACCAATCTAACGTATTCTTCATGGCACCGGACATTGTTCCATGATACTCTGGTGAAGATAACAAAAAGGCATCACATTCGGAGGCTAATTTTTGAAATTCCTTGACATTGGCATTTTCCCAGCATCCCTCTTCACCAACCAAAGGTAATGGCTTTACGTCCAAATCCCAAAAGTGAATCTCTGCGCCGAGTGATTCGGCAATTCTTAGCGCGTGATTGACTAACATCCCACATTTTGAAGTAAGCCTATACTCGCCACTTAAGCCTAAAACCTTGAGTGGTTTATTTGTCATATTTATCCGAAGTATTGCGGGTTATTGAATGTAAGTGTTTGAACATACATAAATAAGTAACGCTTATGATTAGATGATACTGGCAAAGAGTGAGGCTCATGGAACAACCCACAGACAATGAAACCTTAGACGACGAAGATCTAGTCAACGAACACGTCGAATCATTGTTGATAAGTGGCGAGGAGGCATCGAGAAGTGGTGACTCGAAAGCGGCTCTTGCGGCTTTTAACAAAGCAATTTCAATTGACCCATCTTCGGATATGGCTTGGTTTAATCGAGGTGTTTTGCTGGAAGCCCAGCAGGATGCCAGAGGGGCTAGACAAGCCTTCCAAATATGCTTGGATGTAAATCCCAACCACGCACCAGCCACGGCCAATCTATGCATATTGTTAGAACGTATAGGTGACCAAACAGGCGCGTACAATATGGCTATCAAAGCTTTGGAATTTTATCCGGATCATCCGTCGATTGTCGAAGTCAGGGACAGGTGTAAGGGCAGTGTATCTTCTAAAACTCTTGAGTCAATGCAACAAGTTGAGCAAATAGAACAATTTGACCAGGAAGATGTTGAGGCCGTTGTTCAAGAGACAGGCGTGACTGACGTACAAGCTATACTCGTTGAAGCTGTGCACCATGATTTTGATGACAACCAACAATTTGATATTGATGAATTGAGATCGGCAGCAGAAATCGTTGTTGCAACCGGAGAAATTCAAGATAGATTAGAGGTGGTACAACCTGTTGTTGAAGCAATACCTGATTTACCAGTCGTCCCAATAGAGCCAGATATTGAGAGTGTAATAGATTTAGATGCTATGGCTGAAGAGGCTAAAAACATGATTCAATCGGGCAACGCAAAGGGTGCCTTAGCCTTGCTTAAGCCACACTTGAAACAGGAAGCTTCCAAACATGCGCAGTCATGGTTGATCGCCGGGGCTGCAATGGCGAAATTAGACTTAGAAGATCACGCTATCTCTGCAATAGAACATGCCCAAAAATTAGACCCTTCCAATCCCAAAGGATGGTACAATCTAGGTGCACTGAAGCAGCGAAAAGGGAGGTTAAATGAAGCTTCAACATGTTACTCAAACGCCCTAAGAGAAGATTCTTCATACATCAAAGCAGCGGAAAAATGGGCTCCACTAGCGATGGAAATAAAAGATCCTCAAGCATACTTATCAGCGGCGACGATTATCGTTGCTGCAAAACCCGAGACCCCTCTTAGAATGGAGCTTGCTACTACATTAATTGAATTGGCTGAAGGTGAATCACGGGTGCTAGAATCACAATCTAGTTTACCGCCTACCTTGCCAGAAGGTCCTGAAATGGCTCAAACTGCTTTGGGTTTGATTGGTAGTGGTGAAACAGTACTACACGCAAGAGCATACTCACTGGTAAATNATCACATGGAATCTGTTAAGATTTGGAAAGGGCTGATACAAAAGGATAGGAACGATCCTGAAACTTGGCGAGGTTTGGCAAAAGCTTTGCACGCAGCTGGTGACACAAAAACTGCTGAAAAATGTAGCACAAAGGCGAAAGAAATCGAAGATAGCAAAGCTAAATCTAACATATTGTCACCAAATTTGCTCGATAATGAATCCTCTCAGTCTGAATTATTACCATCCAGTAAAAACAACACAACTGAGACACAAGATGCTGATAATCAAGTGAGCAATGAGAGAATGATTTCGGCAAATCAACAAACTGCGATAACACAGGCAGAAGAACTTGTACCAGAACCATCATCAAATCGTGACGTAGATTTGGCTAAAGCAGCACTAGAAGTACAGAGCAATTCACTTGTTCAAGAAGAATTCCGGAACCCTGCATCAAATTCGGTAGCAAACCAAGACATCTCATGGTATAATCAGGGAGTTGCATTAATCGAAGCAGGAAAGTATGCTGAGGCTTTATCTTGTTTTGATCGAGCATTACCGTCATTCTCCAATGATGATGAAATGGTAATTAGGATTCTAAATGGCAGAGGTAACGCATTTTACTATCTAGAAAACTATCCTGCATGCGTGGAATCTTATCACCAAGCAATGTTAATAAAACCTGAGGAAGTTAGGGGCAAAACGTTGTATAATATGGGCACTGCTTACGCTGAGATGGAAAGATATCAAGATGCTGTTAAGTGCTTCGAACAAGCGATACCCAGAGGGCTTTCTAAGGATGAGATAAAGCGAACGAAAGACCAAATCAGAAGGTGTAACATTCTAATCAAAGAGCAAAATAAGAAAGATAGGTGATTTTTTGACTAATAATAATAATTTGGTTGAGAAGTTAGTAGAAGCTGGTTTAGAAGAAAAACACGCATTGTTGATAATCGACATGGCATCCCAACCTCCAGCAAAAGCGAGTGAGATTGGCAAACGATTAGGTTTGTCAAGAATGGATGCTTACAACACTCTGAAAAAACTTCAAGAAAAAGGTCTAGTTAAAGCCACGCTCGATAAACCAATAAGATTTTTTGGTATGACAATTAATGAAGTGTTCAAACAGATTATTAGAACCAAGGAAATGGATTTGCGGAGGATAAATGAAAATTTAGAAGAATTAACGTCATCATCCAACCTTGCTATAATTTCTACAACTCCTAGCCGATACGAAGATTCCTTTTCTGTTTTAAAAGATCGGCACACTATTCATGCGATAATAGAATCGATAGTATCAGAGGCTGAAGAGCGGATTTGGATGCTATTAGGCAGATGGGGAATATTNCACATTCTTCGCTCTGGATGTATGGATTCAATAAATGAAGCTTTAAATCGCAATGTCGATGTCAAGTTGGTCGTTTGTATTGATGAAAAAACCATTAGATTTTACGACCAACTAGACCCCAGATTAGAACTTAGACACCATTCTGATTTTAACCTATGTGGGGTATTTGTCGATAATGAAGTTGGAATACAGTTTGTTCAAATAGAAGAGTCTCCAACAGGAAGAGGCAAAGATGACACTGCAATCCTAATGGAATCGGAAATGCTACTCACTGCCCAGTCTGAATTGTTGAAAACACAATGGAATTCGGCCACTTCTTACCAGACAGCAAAAGCGCGGATGGTTGACGGATTGATGACCGAGCCACTAAGNCTAACACTTGGGGATGGTTCATTCTATGAGAAATTCAAACAATCTATGAAAATGGGAATAAATGATAATACCAATGCGGTGTTGACCAAAAATGGACAAATAGTAAACAACCAATCTATCCCGCAATCAAATACATTAACTGCGCTTGGGATTAACACCAATCAATTGTTTCATGATGTTGGCTTTAGAATCGGTCAAGAACTAGCGGTGAAACTTCAAAATGTAACAGATGATGAGGTATTCTGGAATAACATAAAATCGGAATGGTTGGATTTGGGTATGGGTGAAATAGAGTTTGACAAACTACCTCCAAGCACAATCACTGTTAATGATGGTAATGCATGTGATGGACAACCTGACAAATCCCTATTTTTTTGCAACATGGATGAAAGTGTTATTGCTGGAGTAGTTAAAGAGCGATACAACAAGAATATCGAATCATGTAAAAGACAATGTGTTGATGATGATAACACCTGTTACTATGAAATCTCAATAGTTGACTAATTTGTCATCATATAATGCACATATTCATAGATAGGAACCTGCTGGGTTAGTCATGGATTGTGGAACATGTGAGAGCGCTAGTCCAGTTATTATACAGGCTCCAGAGGCTGTGAATGTACAACTTACCATAACACCAAACGCTCATTCAATGCTTGACCAAGCTTTCGGAGATGATAGAAATATGGCGCTATTAGTGGGAGTTTTGTCAGGTGGTTGCTCAGGATATATGTATGATTTACAAATAGTAGAGGAAACAGAAATAGATTGTCAAGAATTATCTATCTCNGGATTTAGAATACTTGTCCCAAATTCATCAAGTCACCTGCTTGATGGAATCGAGATAGATTATGAAGATAGATTAATGGGTGGGGGATTCAAGATTAACAATCCAAATGCCAAGTCTTCATGCGGCTGTGGAGAATCGTTTGCTTAGGTGATTTAGTGCCGAGATTGGCTTTTGATGAAGCCCGAGTACTGATTTTCCTTGGAATGGATGTCAAAAAATATATTGATGGTTTATCCACAAACAAAATTAAGTTCACAAGCAATGAAGTTATCGACACTTTGGTACTCAACAATAAAGCTAAAATCCTCGCTCAACTACACCTGTTTGAATTAAATCAAATGCTGGTATCAGTAACTATATCTGATAATTTTGAGCAGTTATTGGAATATTTGAACACAAAAATATTGTCACAAGATGTGTCGATAAATGATATTAGCAATTTGAATTATATCGACATCGTGTATGATGAAAACAAGCTGGTTGAAAATGTAACTAAAGTCGACGAAACTACAAAAATCTCCATAAATAATACCTATTGTGTAGAATTATATTCGGTTAAATTGAGTCGGAAACATTGCGATGGAGACCGTCACTCATTCAATCAATGGCGTATTGACAACCTAGTACCGTGGTATAATTATGAAATCACTAGTTCGGTTAACCCGTATCAATGCGGTCTTGGTTATCAAGTTCACGAGAACAAGGGATGTTACACAGGACAGGAGATACTGACTAGAATGCGGACGAGAAACAAAGGTATCTATCGTTTAGTCAGTCAGGAAAACTCCGATTCAGAACTGTTGAAGCCATCAACAGTAGGAAGTAGCAAGTCTCTTTTTTTACAAAAAATTTAGTAGCCTAATATGTTACTTAGTTGTGATTTGTAAAAATTACCAGATGCTTGCAAACTTGTTAATTCCTCGCTACTAAGTTCAAGTTCGATGATTCTCTCAATGCCATTTGATCCTAATATCACTGGAACTCCAATATAAACATCATCTAATCCGTATTGTCCTGTCAGATAAGTTGATGCTGGAATTAATCTCTTACGGTCATTCAATACGGCTTCAGCCATAATTGCTGCTGCTGATCCAGGTGCATAAAATGCGGAACCTCGTTCAAGCAATTTAACAATCTCGCCGCCGCCAGATGCTGTCCTCTTACATATCGCATCGATTGTGTCTTGGTCCAAGAGATGAGTAATCGCAATCCCACCAACAGTAGTGAATCGTGGTAATGGAACCATAGTATCGCCATGGCCGCCGAGTACCATTGCTTGAACATCTTCTTCGGAACAACCAACAGCATCAGCTACAAAATGAGTCATTCTTGCACTATCCAAAACTCCAGCTTGACCACAAACTCTGTGTGCAGGGAAACCTGTAACTTTCTGCATGTGATATGTCATCAAATCAAGTGGGTTGGTGACCATAATGATCACTGAATCTGGTGCATGCTGCTTTATGCCTTCTCCGACTTCCGTAACAATACTGGCATTTTTGGCGATTAAATCTTCGCGTGTCATACCTGGTTGTCGAGGGAAACCAGAGGTGACAACGACAACATCGGCACCTGCTATATCCTCATAACTTGAGGTACCAGTAAGATTACCATCATAATTCAATACTTGTCCGTTTTGTGACATATCAAGTGCTTTACCTTTGGCAAATCCCTCATATATGTCAAGTAAAACAACGTCTCCTAATTTTTTCTGGGCTAGAACAAAAGCACATGTTGCACCAACATTACCAGCACCAATAACAGCAATTTTTTTTCTATGACGTGACACTTTATCCACCCTTCATAACATCGCAACAACAGGCGTAAAATAAGTTAAATGGTTGATTTTGATTTTGCAAAATTATGATTTTAAGCGTCTTATCTAAAAGCCTCCGTTGTTTGGCNNCTTATGACCCAGATTACTTTACTCGGGTCGGTGGACAAAATGAGACTAGGTGTACCAAAAGAACCAGACAGTGAAACGAGGGTAGCAATCGTCCCATCAAGTTTGAAAAAACTGCTTAAGTCAGGGTTTGAAGTATTGGTGGAAAAGGGTGCTGGAATTTCAGCAAATTACCTAGATGATGAATATGAAAGTGCGGGTGCTAGTATAGTATCTCGTAAGGAAGTGCTAGCCTGTGAAAATGTAATCTGCATTAACTTTCCAGGAGTGGAAGATATCGCAGAGAACACAAATCTTGTGTGTGTAGCCGATCCATTTAGAAATCCCAATTACGTTAGGGAATGTCTAGCAGCGAACATAACACTAATGTCAATGGACATGATTCCAAGGCGGCTTTCCCGAGCCCAGTCAATGGATGTTAATTCAAGTCAAGACAATCTTGCTGGTTACAAGGCCGTTTTATTAGGCGCCGCAAATGTTCCGAAAGGCATCCCCATGATGACGACCTCAGCGGGGACAGTAAGACCAGCAAAAGTAGTAGTTATGGGAAGCGGTGTTGCCGGACTTCAAGCGATTGCAACAGCGAAAAGATTAGGTGCCATTGTTTATGCATCCGATGTTAGAAAATCTGCTGCTGAACAGATTGAATCTGTTGGTGGAAGATTCATCGAAGTAGATGGAATGGATGATTTCGAGGACGAATCTGGCTACGCCAAACCGTTAACACCAGAGTTTATTCAAAAAGTCAATGATACTGTATGCGGAGTCGCGAAAGATGCGGATATAGTTATTACCACCGCAAGAATCTTCGGAAGGCCAGCCCCAATAACTGTTCCCAGTAGTGCAGTCAATGAATTCAAGTCTGGTGCAGTTATTGTTGACATGAATGCAGATGTTGGTGGTAACTGTGAAGATACCAAAGCGGGTAAGATAATTACCACCGGTAATGGGGTAATTATTGTTGGAACCTCTAATCTACCCGGTACTATTGCTAATACTGCAAGTATGCTATACTCAAACAATCTTACAACCTTCATAACCTCGCTAGTTCACGACGGAAACGTTGTCTTGTCAGACGATGATGATATCCTATACGGCGCACCTGAGGATTCGGATTTTTATGTAAATGGCATGGGCGGAGTGTTGATTTGTATGAACGGAAAAATGCATGAAAAACAAACTAGACTTTTGGGGGCGATTGAATGACTCCGGAATTATTAATCGGAAGCATCACCTTGTTTGTTTTATCAATATTCTTGGGTTTTGAATTAATAACAAAAGTACCAGCAACATTGCACACTCCCTTGATGAGCGGAGCAAATGCTATTTCGGGAATCAGTATTGTTGGTGCCTTGATTGGAGCAAATGTNGCATTTGANGGTGGAGATACTGCGGTATCCGGTATTCTAGCATTCATTGCGGTCGTGCTCGCTATGATTAACGTAGTTGGTGGCTTTGCAGTGACAAATCGAATGTTAAACATGATTGCTGGAAGAAAAAAAGGAGGTGCTTGATGTGGAATTCAGCGAATGGACCGCTGTTGGATATCTAATTGCTGCTACATTATTCATTTTTGGTTTGAAGAAACTTGGACATCCACGAACCGCTCCTAAAGGAAATCAATTAGGTGCAATGGGGATGCTGGTCGCTGTGGTAACAACAATCCTCGACATGCAACTGGGTGAAACAGATGCTGAATGGACGCTAATAATTGCTGGGTTAGTTACTGGTTCCATTATTGGTTACTGGATGGCTGTCAAGGTTGAAATGACGGGCATGCCTGAATTAGTAGCGNTGTTTAATGGCTTTGGCGGCGCTGCTTCTGCATTAGTTGCCCTATCAGAAACATGGCGATATATTGAAGGAGCTAACCTCCCAACTGGGTTGCAATTAACTGTAACCATGGTCGCTGCAGGATTGTCTGCGTTGGTCGGATGGATGACCTTGACTGGTTCGATATTAGCAATGCTCAAACTAAAAGGTGGAGTNGAGATCTTTGGCAGGTGGATAAAAACTCCTACTTGGGGGCCGAATTGGCTCAATGGAGTAAAAGTTCTGTTAATTATCACCGCATTTGGATTAATTTACTATGGAATCGAAAACCCAACAGATAAAAATGTAGTATTCAGCTTGATTGCCGTATCGTCTATACTTGGCATATTACTGGTTCTTCCAATTGGGGGAGCAGATATGCCTGTAGTGGTATCTCTGCTTAATTCACTTTCAGGTATTGCTGCAGCATTTACTGGTTTTATCATCAACAACTCAGTACTGATAGTTGCTGGTTCACTAGTTGGTGCTTCAGGGCTAATTTTGACCTTTATCATGTGCAAGGCTATGAATAGAACACTGCCCGATGTTTTGTTCAAAGCATTTGGTGGGTCGGGTGAAAAAGAATCACTAACCAGAACAAAAGTAGGTTCCGACGCTGATGAGGTGGCAATGATGATCGATGGAGCGCAGAAAGTGATTATTGTTCCAGGATATGGTATGGCTGTATCACAATGTCAACACCAAGTCAAAGAATTCGCTGACTTGATTACTGAAAAGTATGACACCGAAGTATTCTATGCAATTCACCCTGTAGCAGGTCGAATGCCAGGACACATGAATGTATTGTTGGCTGAGGCTAACGTACCATATGAACAATTGATTGAAATGGATGAAATAAATCCAGAATTCCCTGATTGTGATGTTGCATTAGTTATTGGTGCTAATGATACAACCAATCCTGCCGCACGAAGTGGTGAAGGGCCACTTGCGGGAATGCCAATAATCGATGCAGACCAAGCAAGAACCGTAGTTATAATCAAGCGATCACTGTCAGTAGGATATGCGGGAGTTGATAACGATTTATTTTACATGGATAAAACAATGATGATGTTCGGTGATGGAAAGAAGATGATGACAGAGTTGAACAACGCCATTAAAGAGTCTTGATTAGTGAATTTATTGATATAATTAGGTAATGTTCAAAGGTATGCTAATTTTCCAAAAACTAGGTGAGGCAGTGATGGATATTAAACCCCGGATAATTATCACAGTATTGGGGCTGCTATTGATTGCTCCAGTCATTGCAAATCCTAACGGTCCTCCGTGGCAAAATGGATCTGATATGGTCATCGATACTGGCTGTACATGTCATGGTGACGGGGCTCCGTCAACTGAAGTCGTTGTTTCGATTTCGGGTGTACCAAGATCCTATTCCATTGGGGAATCTTACGATTTTACCATAACACTACAACATGCATCCAATGAAGATGGTGGATTCCTGCTTTGGGATTACAACTCAGGCACATTACAACCTGGCGCTGGTTCACAAACAGTGCCTGAAGAATCTGGTGCGTTATCGCAGTCAGAGCCTGGCAACAACTGGTTAGTAACGTGGATTGCTCCTGATTCTGACATTGGAAGTGTTTCATTCCAACTAGTTGGTAATGCAGTGAACGGTAATGGGCAATTCGATGGCGGAGATTTGTGGAATATTCTGTCATTCTCAATTAGTTCACCAGACTCCACATACACGGACGACTCGGAAAATTTGGAATTGAGAACAATTAGTGTTGGAGATTATGACTCCCTATTCATCGCCGAAGAAGACCCTGCAGCAATCGAGGCAGCAAGACAAGAAGGCATTGCAGAAGACTTCTTTAACAACGGGAATTTGTTCTACTGGACAACATTGTCAATCATAATAATTGGTGCAGTGGTACAAGGCGAGTTCTACGAACGAAAGTTTGGGGGTGGGCCACCGCACTTAGACATGAGCCTGGCAGTGCCACAGGGTGTGCGTAGAGGAATTTTATCGATAATTACAACCCTATTGTTTGCCTGGTCTTTAGATTCATCACAAGCATGGGGAATAATTCTACTTACAGGAATGCTAATGCTATGGTCAATTTTTGGTGTTTACCGTACAATAGTCCAAGCAAAGGCGCCAAAGGAATACCTAGACTTAGTGTGACGGTGATTATCTGAATTTACATTTGAGCACCGACTCAAATAGTCAAATTTCAACGCATGCTAATGAATTATTTGGTAGGATTGGAATAATGTTATTCCTATGGATTCTATCAACCATACTTTGGCTACTGAACATCGACAATATTCTAGGATTCTTTATTGATGTCCTCAACCCATGTGTGGAAGATTGTTTAAACCTTTACCAACCTGAAAAATGGTCAGAATTAAGATGGATTATCGCAGGCCTGATCGGTTTCTTGACAATAATTCCACTTGTCAATTTGCAAATATGGAATTTTGCTAAACCCGGACTAACAAATAGTGAGAGAAAAATCCTGCGAAATGTCCTAGTTTTGGCACCTGTATTGTTTTTATTATTGGGTTATATTTCTGTTATTGAGGTATTACCCATACTATACCAAGCAGGCCATGAGCTCCATATTAACTATGGGTTTGTGGTGAAATATGATGCCATATCGTTAGTGTATTTTGCATCGGTTATTTTGTGGATTCAGGTTTTAGTGATTGTATCGGCATCGGTGATGATTTCATCAGGCATAACGGGTAATCTTGACAAAGATAATGCGAACTGGTGGCGTTTAAGAGTATACGGTTTTGTATCCTTGGTATCATTATTATCCTACTATGAAAGAACTAATAATGGCCTCATTATTACGCTATGTACCCTTTTGATAATTGAGATAATTTCACGTCCATGGATGACAAAGATGGCAAAGTATAGAGTAAATTTGGAAAATCAGTACAACCATGAAGGTGAAATTGTTTCTGCACTCAAGATATCATGTGATTGCAACAATAAGCAACTTGGTGATTACCAAGAAAATATATTACAACTATCCAATCTATGTTGTGACAAGCAAATACAAGGTGATTTGCTAAGATTAATTACTCGATATCAACCAGACAATTTGATGATATTTAATTGCCAAAATCCAATAGCCTTTGAATGGGTAAGCGACACTTTCCCTCAAATATCAATTGAAGTAAATGAGTAGCATAGCTTATCATAATAACCAACATTTGATAGATAGGAGAATATTGCTAATAATCATGAAGGGTAAATGGATAGGGTTTCCACTTATCTTTCTGCTCATCTCTGGGGCCATTTTTTCTTTTGCTAATGAGGCAACCGTCGAAGAGTGGTTGAGGAATAATTCAGTAATTGTAAAATCACAGGAGTCAAAAATTTTACCAGTACAGGAAAATGAAAACTGGCCTGTGTTAATTGTCGATTTTTATGGTGTAAATACCAATCAGGCAACAGCAATAAATGACGCTGAAGCAATGCTGATACCTCATGCTAACAACTACTTTGCTCAATTATCAAGGGGTAGTGTCAACGTTAACGTAGACGTGCATAACAAAATGGTGACGGCCTCTGAAGGTCTTGCTGCCTATGGTTCAGATAATGACATAGAGAGAGATTCTTCACCTGATGGAACTCACCTTCCAACATTACTGGCAGAAGAAGTAGTGTTGGCAAACAAGAGGTCAATTGATTGGAATAAATATGATTTGGATGATGACGGGTCGATTGATAGACTACTAATTTTACATACCTCAGTTGGTCAAGAAAGTGGTGGTAACTCTAATCGAATATGGTCACATTTTACTACCTTTGAAACTCCTATTGATTTGGGTAATGATCTAACGGTTGCACATTATGCAATGGCTAGTTTGGGTTCTAAATCGGACGGGTTTGGCACCGCAATGCATGAAATGCTCCATCAAATGGGCGCATATGACCTATATCCTTCCGATGGTCAACAAACCTCAATTTGGAAAGGAGTGGGTGATTGGGATATAATGGCTAGTGGAAATTGGAATGATAATGGGAAAACACCCTCGCTACCAATGTCATCCACACTAGAAACTATTGGCCTAAATTACTTCGAAACAGTGTATTTTGACTGGTCAAAACAAACTGATTATTGTTCTGCAACGAGTATTATTATCACGCCACAAGATAATATGAAACTCGATTACAAAATTCCAATTGGACAGGGAGAATATGTATGGGTAGAATATCGTGGCGGCAATCAATATGATGATAACTTACCAGGAGTCGGTGTTTTAGTCTCATACCAAGATACTACAATTGGTGGTTATGAAGATAATGAATTGAATGTAAATAACCAGAGACCTTATTTGAAAATAATTGAGGCTGACGGAAATAATGAGTTACTTACTGGTAGTAACGAGGGTCAATCTAGTGATTTATTTGGTAATAGTTCCACGTTCGGTAGCACCGGTATCGAAATTCGAAACCATGATGGAATACTTGTCGATTGGTATGCCAAAGTTATGATTGGTAATAATATCGAAATAATTTTCAAATCAGATTTTTGTGAAGATAATTTTGACCTAAATTTACCAAACCACTCTATTACAACATTGCTCAATGAGCCAATTCAAATTTTTGCTCAATCAAGCACTGATTGCATCCTACAAAACGGACTTTTATCGACTGACGGAAGATTAGTGACAATATACCCTGAACAAATAAAGGCAGGTATTGAGTCTACCATTTTAGTAACATTTAACTCGGCCGCTCAACATAATACAATGACAAGGCTAGCTGGAACTATCTCTTGTGAATCAGAGATTAGAGACATCGAGATTGATGTTTTATCGTTATCAATTATGCCCAAAAATAGTAGTTATGCTAAGTCGATACCAGTAACTTCTAACACGCAAATTTTGGTACCAATTGAAACAGTAGGCACAGGTAGCCACAATTTCGATTACAAAATCGATGGACCACTATCGAGAATAGCCTTGAGCGAACAAACATTAAGGCTAACCGAATCAGATGATTTTTTACTAATTGATATTAATCCTAACAACTTGTTGTCAAATAACATGATTATCAACGGAGTTATTGAGATTACCGATTCTAATGACAACCTGTGGGTTGTAGAAGTCGTATTAATAGCTGAGAGCTCTGCCGCAAAATCGGTAAACGATTATATTAGCCCTGGGCAAATGGTTGGATTGGCGTGTATATTTGCTGCTTTATGGATTTTCCTAACCATGAAAGATGATCAACCTGTTGACATTGAAGCGATCATAGAAAAGGAGTATTATGAAGTAAGAGAGGATAGAAGAACCGAATATGATGCTTGGGGTCGTCAAATTGACGATTAAACTCTACCTGGAAGCCATCGCTTAATGTTAAGAAATTTCCATTCATCACTGTGAGGGATTCCGCAGACCCATTTCTTGTGAACTCCTTCAGCAAGACGGATAGCTAAGCATATTTGCTCCCACGATTCAGGGGCTTCAGTGGCGGGCTGCAGCAGCCATGGTGCGTGTGATTTGGCTACATCATCGTCGTAAACTCTCCACCTACATCCATACTTAAATCCCGGTCTCAAAACACAGCCAGAATCAATTAAATAGGAAAAAAGGTCATTGCTGGCGGAATTATCGTGTAGTTTTGATTCAAGCCATTTTAATTCCTCATGTCGCAGGTTTAATCCTGATAAGTGCTCAATCCCGATAGATGTTAGTGGCCAATTTTCAGTATCTGTGATATAACATCCTGACTCGGTATAATTTAGATTGTCAATTGACTTGTTGATTAATGATATTTCTTGGTCCGATAAATCAATCCATGTCCTTTGATTACCTGACAACTCCTCATATCCCAATCTGTACATAGTGACATCCATCTCATCATCAACTACAAAAATTTCAGGGATACACCCGGCTGAAATTACTTCATTCACCCAACTTCTCAAATCATCCCAGTCAACATTGCTCGAAGCCCAAAACCACCTAATCTGTGAGATTGGATCACTGCTGAAATGTGATTCTCTCCTTGACCATTTGACTGCAAATGACTGTATAGAATAGTCGCTAGGAGCAGAATTTACTATTGGAATTACTATCTCACCACCAGACCTAGAGATGTCAAAAACCACCGATTTGGCGATAAAATCAGGATCTTCTGAAATTATCTTACTAACCCAGCCCTCCTCTATTGGCACATGTCTATACCAGTGACAAAAGAGAACTTCTATCGGCAGCAAGCTTATCCCATTGTCAACCATCACTCCTAATCCACTTTTTTGATGCAATCTAGTACCTAGCGGATTAGGTAGAAACCATCTGTCACCGCTTTCCGATGGGTAAGGATGTGGTTTAGCAGGTGATTGGTCTGCATCTGTTTGCAGACCAAGAGCTCGCTTAGTCCGAGTACGAGGGTTGTACTTCCTTAACTGACGGCCCATGGTTATGGGTCTAATGACTGCCATATTATACAAACGGGTTACCGTTGAATCTATTTGCTACATATCACAACGCAACATCGGTGCGTATATGGTTGATGGCTATCTTGGCAGGTTGACTACAGAGCATAGGATGCTAATCCACTTGTTTGATAACATATTGCCTAACAACCAATGGGAAGCACCTGTTGCTTTAACACAGGCAGGAATTTCGGCAGCAGTCCATGTTCAAAGAAAGCATGTTCCTAGGACACTAAAACGTCTAGAAAAAGCCCAGGAAATAACCATTCAAAATAGGCATGTACCTGGTGCAAAGCAACGTAGAAAAGTATACTCTCTAACAATTACAGGTAGAACTAGGGCTAAACTTCTCGTCGACAAAACTATGAATGTCGAGGTAAATTACCAAGGTAATCAAGCACTGATCAAAGATATTCCAAAAGGAGATAGAAGAATCTTAGAATTACTTTCTCATATTGATGAAAAACTATGTTATCATGAAAAGCCAATTGTTTCTGCAATCTCCAAACCTTCTGGAACCGCATCACTAGACGCACAATCGAGTGAAGAATTGGTTAAACGTATGTTTGCTAGAGCGTGGGAAGATGGGATAATTACCTATGATGAACACTTACTGATATCTGAAGTGGTAGAATTTTTAGGCATGCATCCTGAAAGAGTTAAGCGGCTATCTGAGGAAGCTCGAAGCACAATAGAGATTTCTCCTCCGGAAGATATTTATTTGGAAATGCTAAGTCAAGCACTAGTAGATAATCAGTTAGTTGGTGATGAGATTACATTGCTTGAAACCTTTAGAGGAGCTTATGGTATATCCGATGAGACTCATGAAAAATTGCTAAACATCGCAAAGGAGGAACCCGTTTACTCTGAAAAAACTAAGACCTACTATCGAACCTTGGAAACGGCCATGGTTGATGGAATAATTACCTCAGACGAGGAAGCAATGCTGTCTACGCTTAGGCAATCATTAGGAATTTCTGAAAAACAACACGCAAATTTATTGGCCAAAATTCGCGACAGCATAAAGTGATTCAATGAACTGCCTAGTAATGAGGGAACCCCATGGGAATGACTGATGCAGAAGTTGAACAACATGATAAGTTGAATTCAATAATTGAAACGCTAAATCAAGACGACAAGGGAAATATTGTTTTAATCGGCGATATAATGCTGGATTGTTATATTCATGGTTATGCAAATAATTTGAATTCTAGAGCACCTGTCCCAGTCCTGCGAGAAACCCACCGAGAGGAGGATGTCGGGGCAGCGGCACATGTTGCAAGAGGGTTACAATCAATGGGTTACAATGGAAGACTGTTTGGTGCAGTTGGGGATGACAAAGCAGGATCAAAAGTTATTGATTATCTAGAAAATGAGGCAGTAGAAACCTCTGGCATTGCTATAGTGGAAGGAAGAATCACTACGGTAAAAACTAGAATGCTAGCAAGTCGAGAAAGTCTAATTCAGGGTGAACAATTGTTGCTTAGATGGGATGTCGAGGAGGATGAACCGATACCAGAAAAAGCTCTTGAAGCAATATATGATCAAGCAATAAGTAATCTACCAAATGCTGATTGTGTGATTTTATCTGATTATGGGCAAGGAGTTGTTTATGATTCAGGAGTTGAGCGGATTGCTAAGCGAGCTAAAGATTTGAACATCCCAATTATCGCAGACCCAAAATTAACTGGCTTACACAGAACACATGCTGTAGATTGGATTATTTTCCAATCAAGAGGTTTTGAGTTGATGAAGCGTAGAATCGGTGAAGGTGATGATTCCATCGCTGCAAATTCATTGCTGGAGTCATATGGATGGAAACATTTAGTGGTTTTAGCAGGGGGGAATGGAGTGACTATTTATTCGGAGTCGGATAACACCGTCCACGTAGCATGCACGCTACCACAACTGAGACAAGTGATAGGATTAATCGATGCTGCCGTCGTAGCTATTGCAGTATCTATTTCAAATGGATTCAGTGTATCAGACACAGCCCTGTTGACTAATGCTGCTTGTGAATGTATTCTAAGTGCCCAGGCAACAGATTCATTCTCATTAAGCAAAGATATGCTGATTCACCGAGTTGGTGAAATCGCCTGGAACCTACAAGTTTCTAAGAGATGATTACAAGATGAGTTTTTGGACTCTGTCAACAAAAGCAGATATTGGAGTCTGTGGATTTGCCAGTTCCCTACCAAATTTGTTCAAGGAATTATCTTTGGGCATGATGAATTTGCTTATTCCAGAGCATGAAGCAAAAAATTTGGATAAATATCCAAGATTTACTGCAGTGTGGTGTGTAGAATTATTGCATGAAGATTACGAATCATTAATTTTAATATGGTTGGAGGAGGTTTTGTATAATTTAGAGGTTGGGAATAAATTTCTGGTTGATGGGCAATATATGATTCGCAATTTGGAACAACGGTTAGTTTGTGAAGTTCAAGTGTCATTTATCGATGCCAATTTGGTTGAACGAAATCTAGAAATAAAAGCCGTAACATCTCATGAGTTAATTGTCAAACAACTAGCCGCAGGCGAGTTATATCGTTCAATTGATAATGCTATTCCAGAATTAGTTGGACCTGCATGGGTTGGGAGTGTAATTTTTGACATTTAGTGGGAGTTCCAAGGATGGACGCTCGTACATTATGGCTAAATCCACACACCTTCTCCATCCCGCTACCCCACAGCACCCATGGCCCCGAGTAGGGCTGCTCCGTTCCCGGCCTGACCTGATTCCCCAGTTATTCAATTCCCGTTTCCTTCCGGATACAGTTCATGACACCCGAGTCATGTGGGGGCGAGACATCAACGTCCGCGTGTAGGAACCATAAAGCCGCTCTCGCCGCTCCAAGGCGTTCAGCCCACCATGAAGACGATTTGTGGTAAAGGGTACGCCTAGCTCCCCACCTATCCCATCTATCCGTTGATTTATTGGTATTTTAACGGAACGGTCTTGTTTGTCATTCTTCATACTTGGAAGGACATGAGGTCTTGATAATATCTGCTTCAAAAATATACATTGAGTCTGAATACTTTAGCACTCCCTTAGCATAAACAGTTCGATTGTCGCCTAAACCATTGGAGACCGACGCACCAACGAAATCGACTAAGATTTCATAATCAGCACCATGTAGAATAAATGACATAGATGAATTGTCTATGGATCCATCCTTAACTTCGCCTCGTATTGCAAATTCCTCGTCAACAAAGCCATCAGGACTGATCATAACTTCGTCAACAGTGCGCGTAGGATCTGGAGATTGTAGAATCACTGCCCCAAGCACTACCAACGTCAGAAGACCTCCGGTAATCAGCAACCTTGTCCTGCGCGTAAACATTGCTACTCCATCCTGTGCGCAAGACCCACGGCATCGTGAATATTTGTTAAGTTGTGTTGTTTCAGCTTTTTGTGAAGTCCGTTGACAATTTGTTTTGTCATACTTGGACCTTCAAATACAAAGCCACTATATGCTTGTATCAAACTTGCTCCAGCAATAATTTTTTCCCAAGCATCCTCAGCATTCATAATTCCTCCAACACCAACTATTGGCAATTTACCCTCAGTAAATCGGTAAATATGGCTGATAAATTCCGTTGATTTCTCATTCAGTGGCTTCCCACTCATTCCGCCCGCCTCCGCAAGTTTTTCATCGAGTTCAAACTCGTCAGTTCGCAATACCGTGGTATTGATTGCTACAATACCTGAACAACCAGTATCCATTGCTACTGTTACAATTTGTTCTAATTGTTGTAACGTCATGTCAGGCGCTACTTTGACTAAAATTGGCTTCTGCTTTGACTCATGCAATAATGCCTGTTCTGCATTAACCTCCATGCAACAGGAAATGATTTTAGCAAGTTGATCTTTATTTTGTAAATCTCTCAAATTTGGGGTATTAGGCGATGATACATTGACAACAAACAAATCAGCATATTTCCATAGGCGTTTTAGCGTTGTGGAGTAATCAGTATGGGCATCATTATTACTGGTCAGTTTTGATTTACCAAGATTGACCCAGAGTGGTATATTTGGTTTACCAAATCGACTGTAGTGTCGTTTTAGGGCATTTTGCATATTCTTGGAACCAGGGTTGTTGAAGCCCATCCGGTTAACCAGTGCCATATGTTTGGACGAGCGGAACATTCTTGGTTTTGGATTACCAAATTGCTCAAGCATTGTAACACCACCAATTTCAGCAAATGACAATCCTATTGATTGCCATCCGTTAATCGCCTCACCTTTTTTGTCCATTCCAGCAGCCAAGCCAAATGGATGATCATAATCCATGTCGAAAACCCGCTGCGGTAATTTTCTCCTTGATTTGTAAATCAGAGATAGTAAGGACCTTGTAATGGTATTGTTTGATAATAATCTCAATGATTTAACAGATCTAGTGTGCGCTTTTTCTGAGTCTTGTAAGGCGATTATCGGCCGGATAAACAGTCTATATCCTAGCCCCATGGTATACCCTCAACAACGGTATCATTCAAGACTTACCCTTGATTGGCCTGATTATGCAGATGAATCACCCACTCTGGCCGGTGGTCAGGGAATCTGCTCGAAGGACTGTTCGAATTGAGAACATTTCAATCGAAGCACCAGAGATATTCTCTTCCAAAGTTACACATTTAGCCAACCTAATCGGAGATAATATTCCTCAAAGAATCACTTTTCCAGAGTATAACAGTCATATTCATGATGAAATTTGGATTTTTGAACAGACCAATCAGCAGCCAAGACCAATTGTCTACATTGGCAATATTGAACCGCCAATTCATACCTGCTGGATAGAGATGCCAATAGACCAAGGATTTAATGCGTTAATGGAATCCTGTGAACAGCTACTAATTGCTGGTTATCCGGGTTGCATCGGTTGCGATGATTCAATGCCAGAAGGCCGCTGGGATGAAAGGAAATTTAGATTTGCTAGGAAAAAAACCTAGCTCTATTTCTCAAAGATTTTTATCTAGATACTATAGTATCTAGGAAAATTTTTGCGATAGAGAGAGTTCAAGTATCGTCGCCTGTGGGAGGTAAAACATGGCAGTTGTCGTTATCGCTGAGAAACCAAGTGTAGCTGAAGACATCGCCAAGGTACTCGGTGTCACAAAAAAAACCGATACCCATTGGGAGTCAGATGATCTGGTAATTACTTGGGCTGTTGGGCATTTACTTGAGCTCAAAACTCCCGAGGAATATGACGATCGGCTAAAAGATTGGCGAAAAAGTATCGACTTATTGCCATTTATTCCAGAAAAATTTGAATTAAAACCAAATAGCGGTCGTGGCAGTAATAGAAAACAATTAACGGCAATTAAGAAATTGATTTCTAGCAATAACTGTATCGAGATAGTAAATGCTTGTGATGCTGCAAGAGAAGGAGAATTGATTTTTAGAAGAATTGTGGAATTCTCAAAATCAAAAATTCCGATGAGCAGGATGTGGTTACAATCAATGACGCCAGATTCCATACTGAAAGCATATGAAGGTAGAGTAGATTCCAATAGTTATTCTAAATTAAGGGATGCTGCAGTAAGTCGAGCGGAAGCGGATTGGATTATCGGCATGAATGGATCAAGAATCGCTTCAACATTCCTTAGAACTGGTAGAAATGATGGCACTTCGATGTCCCTTGGCAGGGTACAAACGGCTACTCTAGCGCTTATTGTCGATAAAGAATTAGATATTTTGGGGCATGAGGCTAAACCTTTTTGGGAGCTTGAAGTCGATTTTAAATCAAACGATTGTGAATGGACTGGGCGTTGGGAGCGCCGAAACAACGTAGAGGATAAAGACAATCCGTTAACAAAAGCTCACAGAATTACTAACGAAAAGGAAAAACAAACCTTAGAAAATTTACTAGCATCTGATGGAAAGTTCCTCACAACGCAAAAGCATCGTGAATCAAAAGAAAATCCGCCGCTGAACTTTGACCTGACTTCGCTTCAAAGAGAAGCCAATAGTATGTGGTCTTGGACCTCAAAACGAACACTATCTGTTGCTCAGCAACTTTACGATACTCACAAACTGACAACTTATCCCCGTACTGATTCTAGATACCTCCCCGAAGACATGGTGGAGACCATTGGAAAAACAATCACTCAACTTGGAGCTCAAGATAAGTTACGAACACACTGCGAGAGACTCAAGAAAGATGGTTTGAAAAATGTCACAAGAAACTTCAATGATAGTAAGGTTTCTGATCACTATGCAATTATACCAACTGGTAAACTACCTCAGGGAAATCTTACCGGAGATGCTGGGAAACTATACGATTTAATTTGCCGGCAATTTTTAGCTTCATTTCACCCTAATGCTATTTGGGATGTTCAAACCAGGGTTGCTACCAAGGGTGATCATGATTTCAAAAAAGAAGTAAGAATTTTGAAGGTATCTGGATGGCGAGAGGTTAAGCCAAAAAGTAACAAGATACCCGAAAAATGGAATTCGTTGCAAAATAATCCCGCAATAACACAAGCCGTCGAACACCGGTTTAATGAAGAATTAACCAAACCAACTAATCGCCTAAAAGAAGCAAAATTACTGTCATTAATGGAACATGCTGGCAGAAGCATAGATGATGAAACAATGGCTGAAGCAATGAAAGGAAAGGGATTGGGCACTCCCGCTACCAGGGCAGACACCATTGAAAAATTGATTTCACGAAATTTCATTCAAAGAGCACGGTCTGGAAGCTTACGTGCCACGCCAGGAGGAATCAAACTAATCGAATTATTACGGGCAATTCCGGTAGAATGGATTACATCTCCTGAACTAACAGGTGACATGGAAGCAAGATTATCCTCGGTACAAAATGGTGATTCTTCACGCCAACAATACATGGAAATGATTTATGACAAAGCAGAAGAAATGGTCGAACGTATAAAAAACCATGACCGCAGTGAATTATACAGTAATATCAAGACAATTGGCAAATGTCCAAAATGTGCTGATAAATTAACAGAAACCGTTTTGTCGTATATCTGTCCACAAAATGAAGGCAAAGGTTCTGGTTGTGATTTTGTGTTTTGGAAAAATACCAGTGGCAGGTGGTTTGACAGAAACACTGCGGCAAGATTACTGGAAAAGCAAGAATTAACCGATCTCCACGGATTTTTCAACAGAAATGGTGAGCCATATATTGCTAGTGTCAAAATAAACGACAGTGGTAATGTAGAATTCCTTGGTGGTGGTGAATCTACATCGTCTATTGATGATGACGAGGTTTGTGAATGCCCTGCGTGTTCAACAGGGACAATTAGAATAAANAGCACAATGTATGCATGTGATAATCAGGAATGTAAATTTAGAGGCTTGTCACAAGAAATGTGTAAACGAAAAATCTCAACAGATGAAGCAAAAGACATTTTTAATAACGGCAAGACACAACTGCTAGATGATTTTATTTCCAAAAAAGGTAGGCCGTTTAGCGCCTATTTGAGATTAGACGGTAACCGAGTAAAGTTTGAGTTCCCTCCAAGAAAAGCTGCTGCTGGTGCTAAGGAATTCCCGGTGGTAGAGGGTGTTGTGGCTACATGTCCAAAAACCAAAGAAGATATTATTGAAACACCAACGTTCTACCAACCAGCCAATGATGGTTCGGACTGCAAAATTCAGATTGCACGAGAAATGTCTTCTAGAGAAATTACTCGAGATGAAGCTAAGAAGTTGATTGAGCAGGGCGAAATTGGTCCGTTCGATGATTTTGTATCGAAGAGAACTGGGAAAACATTCACATCTGTATTGTACCTCAAGAAAAATCAGGCGGTTGGCTATAAGTTTGCGAAAAAATGACAGATTGACCACTTTATTAACATAACAATAAAACCACACATCACTGAGAGGGTGACATGGACGAGTTAATACCATTCCATGATTGGGATGTGGTTATTGTTGGTGCAGGTCCTATTGGAGGGCACACCGCCAACTTACTCGCAAAGCGTGGTCAAAGAGTACTATTACTCGAAGAGCATAATGAGATTGGTAGGCCCTTTCAATGCGCGGGACTTGTCACACCAAATGCCATGAAACAGGTGAACTTGTATGAAACCATCCTGGAAGAAATTGATGGCGCTTTAATTCACGGACCATCAGGGACACTGGTTCCTGTTGGCACATCAGGGACTGTTAGAACCTATGTTGTTTGTCGAAAATTGTTTGATGAGGCGGTGGTAAAACAGTCTATGATTTCTGGTGCAACTTTGTGGTTAAACTCAAAGCCGACCCGAGCAGAAACCAAAGAAGACAGAGTTGTGCTAACAATCAATAGAGATGGTAATGATATAGAGATTAGTACTAAATTATTGATTGGTTGTGACGGTGCTCATTCTTGGACTAGAAGATATTTCAAAATGGGTCGTCCTAAAGAACTTATGATTGGTTTTCAAACTGAAGTTGTGGGATATCAATATCGAAAGAGGTGGTTAGAAATGTATTCTGGTTCTGAAATCGCACCTGGATTTTTTGCTTGGGTCATTCCATCNGGCAATGATAGTTGCAGAATCGGATTGTGGTCTACTGCGGAACGATTGGATGGAAAAAGTATTGAGGAGTGCTACCACAATTTAATCAATCACCCATTGTGGAAAGAAAGATTTAGCCACATTCGCGAAACTGCTCGCTACTGTGGACCAGTGCCTAGTGGAATGATCAAAAAAGCCTACAAGAATAGAGTTCTGCTAATTGGTGATGCTGCTGGAATGGCAAAGCCAACCACTGGAGGAGGAATTGGCCCAGGTTTTGAACAAATTAATGGAATTGTTGACAAATTATCTGCCGCAATTGATCTAAATATCTTAAATGAGGAACGATTGAAAATTATAGCAAAGGCACACTTTGAAAAAATGCGTAAAGAACAAAATAGAGCCCGGGCATTAAGGAATTTGCTGGTCAGTGATTGTGAAGATCAAGAGTTAGATAGAAACTTTGAACACTTTGCTAAACCAGAAATAATCGAATTGATTAATGCCATTGGCGATATAGAAAAACCAGTCCCGTTAGGAATGGCTCTGCTTAGGAAAGTTCCAGCCTTCAGGAAACTGGCACTCAAGGCTGGCATGAAATTAATATTTAGCTGAGGCTTTAACATGGGGAAACTTGTCCTTGAGGAACGAGTAAAATATCCGCCTTTTGAAAGTTATCGATTCAAGCCAGAGTTGTTGCCAATTGCTGTCAAGAAAACTGAAATTAATAATGATATCACAGAAACTGAGGCTTATGAGACAATTAGAAATATGCCCCCACCATTTAGGATTGGCACTAAATCGCAATGGTTGGTTGAAAGACGTTATACTCTTGACGATAAAACATTAAAACTGGATGAACAACATGCCCAAGAAATGCTCGAAGCAGCACCTGAAGGTTCTATTGTTGATAGGCAAAGAAATGGTTGGTATTTAACTCCAAACGTAGTCCATATACAGGCAAGAAAAATAATGAATTTTTCTGTTACTGTATTACTAATTGCCCTATTGTACCTTTTCTTAGAACCAATAATTAGTAACTGGGGTGTTCCAAGTGTGGGAACCGGCAGGGTTAGGTTTGGTTTGTTAGATTATCCACTGTTGGCAATTTTTGTTGTACCAATTCTGTTCATACCAATATTAATGAGAGTCACGGCTAATTTTTCAGATTTAGTGAAACAAAGAAGGTTCCTGAAGTCACAACCAAAAATGCCGAAAATCGATTTTCACAGCGAAACAACTTCAGGAGGTGAATTGATTGCAACAATAAAGTTCCCCGAGGTAAAAGATGATTGGAGGGGCATGTCAGTACTTTGGAGAGTTGGGGTTTTGCCGCCTAGTAGAAAGGCACTAATGGAATCATTTGGCCGTAAAGAAAATACTCAGCCAGCGCCGGGGCTTACTACAGAATTACCTCATTACTGGACTGTAGACTTAGATGATGGCACTGGTGGAGGAGAAGATTCACCAATGCAAGCCACGGATGTAAAAGGCGGACTATTCTTGAGACCAATGCGTATTATGCAACAATCGGAAATTGTTGATATCGCTTCTGGGAAAACCACAATACCACCTCCAAAAGGCAACTGGCCAGGAACAATTTTCTCGCCACTGATTAGGATCCATTGGGAAATGTTGGTAATTATCAAAAGAGAAAATTTACCTGAATTACTCTGGGTTCAACCATTGAAAGTGAAGCATCCTGCGTTATTTTGTGAAACAGAGGCGATAGTTAATTCTGGAAGAACGGAAACAAATCATCCATTATCATTGAGTTAAAAAATCAGTATTGTTGAGGCACTGGCGCCGCTAATTCCTTGTTTAGCCCTTCAAATATTTCTGTCTCTAGTGAATTATAATCACTATCTCGTTTTATTGGGATAAAACCGGCTCGAATAATTGTACTTTGTAACTCTACTTCGGATGCTGAAATTTTACTGGTCCCAGAGGCAGATACTACATTCTCTTCCATCATTGTCGAACCCGCATCGTTAGCACCCGACAATAGTGCTATTTGGGCCACTCCAAGGCCCATTGTTGGCCAAGATGCTTGAATACTAGAGATATTATCAAAAAATAATCTAGATATTGCAACATGACGAATATACTCGGTCGGGCCGGCACCTAGCACAAATTTATTTTGACCGCGATTCCTCTTACCGAACGTATTTGATTCGAGTTGGACTGGCCAGGCAATAAATGAGGTGAATCCATTATCATATTTAGCAATCGAAGAATCTTGTAAATCACGGATTCTAGCCATGTGTTCAACCCTTTGTCGAATAGATTCTCCAAAGCCAAAAACATTGGTGGCACTAGTTGTTAATCCCAACGTCTGGGCTTCCTCCATTACTCTTAACCAGTTACTTGGACTACCCTTTTTTGGAGATATATCATTCCTTACCTCATCTACTAATATTTCTGCACCACCACCTGGGAGACCGTGCAAACCTGCATCCTTCAGTTGACGCAAAACTTCCAGAGTTGTCATACCCGAAACTTCCGCAATCCCTTCAATCTCAATAGGACTGAAACAATCTAAGTCAATATCTGGATGTTCACTAACGAGGAATTTTATCAAATCGATGTACCATGTGAATTCTAGTTCTGGATTTACGCCGCCCTGCATTAGAATTCTAGAACCACCGATGTCCTCAAGTTCACTAATTCGGTGTGATATTTCTTTGTATGATTGAGTGTAGGTTTCATCATGACCGGGGGGTCGGTAAAATGAGCAAAACTGGCAGTTAATAGTGCATACATTGGTGTAGTTGACGTTTCTATCAACTAGATATGTCACGTTACCTTCTGGATGAAATTGTCTACGACGATTATCTGCTGCTTTGGTTAACTCATGCAGTGGTGCATTGGTGTACAGTTCCGTCGCTTCTGCAACGGATAATCTCAACATGTTCGCCTTTTCTACAGTCCAGCCTTGCTGTCGCTGGAGAACAGATTGCCAATCCATGATTCACACCTAATTTGAAATACCTACTATCGATTCTATTTCATCAATTGTTTTTGGACACATGCTGGTAAGTACTACAGGGCCTTCATTAGTTACAAGGATGTCATCTTCAATTCTGATTCCAATATTTTCATATTTTTTCGGACATTTCACATCAGGCCTCCACGCACCGAAATACAAACCAGGTTCGATTGTCAAGCACATACCACTTTCAAGTAATCTTGGTTTACCATCTGGCAGGTAAACACCGACATCATGAACATCAAGACCAATCCAATGACTTGTATTATGCATGTACCAATTTTTCAATTGGCCGGTCTCCAGATTCAGAGCATCGTCTAAAGTTTGTTGAATAACTCCCAAATCGATTAACCCTTCCGCCAATACCTTTCTTGCAGCTTCATGTGGTGCATTATATGGATTACCAACTACACATTCATTGATAGCAGCTATTTGTGCATCGAGAACAATCTGATAGATTTCCTTTTGACTATCGGTAAATTTACCATTGTTTGGCCATGACCTAGTTATATCTGCAGCATAACCTCTAAATTCTGCACCTGCGTCTATTAATACGATTTCACCATCCTTACAGTAATCTTCGTTCTGTTTGTAGTGCAATATTGTTGCATTTTCACCACTGCCTACTATCGATGGGTAGGACCAGCCAGACGTACCAGCATACCTAAAGAAACCTTCAATTATTGACTGTAATTGATTTTCCTTTGACCTGCCACCGCCACCGTGTTTCATCGCGGCAATATGAGCTAAACTAGAAACGTCAGAGGCATATTTCATCTGAGCAATTTCTGAATCTGATTTTATCATTCGCATTTCAGCAATTCTATTGCTGGGATCCTCAATAGAAATTGGACCAGAGCCAAATTTTTGCCGTGCTCTATCCCGTTTCTTTATTGCTTCAACAACTAAATCATCTACGNGGGACATTACGCCCATTCGATGCAAAATTCTAGACGATTGTGAGATAAATTCTGACAATTTATCCTCGAGTTGTTCAACCGAATGGGCAAAATCAACCGGCCAATTAGCTTCGGCACCCTCAACCCCGGGCCTTCTTCCTTCCCATATTTCCTTGAGAGTATCTTTTGGCTGTACAAACAAATGGGTTTCCCATTTACTATCAGCATTTATTGCACACATCACAGCATCAGGTTCTAACCAACCTGACAGGTATAGCAAATTGCTTTGAGTTCTATATGGGTGATGGACATCATTGGAATGGATTGTTTCGGGTGAAGCGCATAAGATTAGCAAGTCATATTTGTCCAAGGTATTGTATAGTGCACTCTGTCTATCCCTAATTTCGCTATTAGCGATTGGTTTGGGCATATCTCCCAATTGGGTAAACATTTCTGCAAACATGGTACTTCCACCTATTTTACCTATTCAAACCTTGGTCACCTTATTTGCCCCACTTAGGTAAATTAAATGAGGTGCCGTTTCTACTGAATTTNACCAATAACGCAATTGACAGACCAACTAAAACCACGCAAGCCAGTACTAAAGTTACGCTCAATCGATCTGTTTTGCCACCTTCCGCAGCTTCGAGAGTAATTTGTATCGTCGATTGGGTGGAGAGTCCATCATCGTCAGTTACTATTAATATCACATCATAATCACCAGCTCTGTCAAGATTTATGCTGCTTAGGTTTTTACCATTGTGAATTATTTCATCATTTACCATCCATTGAAAAATCAAATTTTCAAGGTCATTAGCGGTATCTTGAGTCGTGGATGCATCGATATACCATGATTGAGTAGTTGTGGCAACAATCCTGTCACTAGCGACAGATTTTGGTGAGGAAACTTGGAGATAAATCTCAGGAGCGATGTTTTCGATGAAAACTTCATGAGATTGCTTGGTAAAATATCCAACAGAGTCAATTGCAAGCACGGAAATATTCCAAAACCCGGATTGGTTGAACTCAACCTTTACACTTGAATTAGAGACATATTCATCAACGTTCAGTCCGCGNACNNTACCACTAGGTTCGGTGATTGTCCAAGTAAGTGCAACAAGGGAACTATCATAACCATCGTCAATGTTAACGGCAAATACTTCAATTTCCATTTCATTTGCCGCGTTAACGCCCAATATTTCCACCTGAGGGGGCATAGTATCAAACGTCAAGATTTTTTGATCTACATTAGACAATCTAAGATACGAATCCCGTAGGAATATCTCGAAATGCCAATTACCATCTTCTAGTTCCAAAAATTCTTGGTTTATTTCTACCAAAAAACTGCCATCACTCTGTATGCTATGATTCAACACTACTTGCCTAGTTTCTGAAACACAGGCAATAACACCATACTGACATATTTCTGCTTTAAAAATCATATTATCACTGTCAACGAAAACAATGTCATTAGTTTCAGGAACTGTGACTTCATACTGTAACAATTCTGAATTAGCATACTTAAGATTCTGGAAAGATGGTTGGAAATTAATTACTGAAAAGTGGTTCTTTAGTCCAGCAAAAATAACTATGCTATCCGCTTTTATGACTGGAAAATTTGGTGCTTCAATAGAAAATGTGCAAGTACAGTTAAAATCAACAACGGGAATTGACAAATTCCAATAGTATACATCACTGTATACATATAGATCAGTAAAGGTACTTGATGACATAATGCTGCCTTCTGCGGTACTAATGGTATTGAACGGAACAATATGACTAATAGACCAAACTAACTCTAGTGCGGGTATGCTTGATTGTCCAGAAATATTGATGTAGTTTTCAAATAATTGCCCAGTTTCAGTGATAATCTCAACGAATAATTCATCGCCTTCAGCATCTCCGATGGCCGCAGAATTTAATGGCAGGATTGTAACTGCTGTCAAAAACATCACTGTCATTAGGGACAGCAACTTGGATGCCATANTATTTTGTGGCATTGAGTACTCAAGAAGTTTATCTATAAATGTGCTCATTCACTAAATGGATCGCAGAGTTCTCCTTGACCCGGGAAGCTTGTCTGATCTCTTGGATTAGTGTCCCACTTGTATTCACAATAATTCACGTGACCGTCTCCATCTGTGTCAAACATCCTATCGGCGGCATCATATGGATCGAAATCAAAATGATACTCCCATCCTGTAGCCATTCCATCATCATCGTGGTCTTGGAAATAAACTTCTGGACCATCGTTCCACTTATCGCCATCTGTATCGTTTGATACCGGATTTGTGTTATTCTGCATTTCCTCAAAATTGGTATAATTTGCCAAATTCTGATAGAATTGTGCTCCATCTGGAGTATCCGGGTCAATGTTACAATCAGAAAATGATGAATCATTGTAACTAGGGCAATAACGCTTAATTAAACCTGTTCGATTTAAGCCATCATTATCTGCATCCTCTTCACCATCATTGACCCCATTTAAGTCACTATCAATCATAGAAGGGTCAAGAATACCTCTAGCTCCAAAAGCAGAAAGTGTTTCATTGTCAACTAAACCGGACTCAATCGCATATTGCGAATATTTTACTTCCCAACCATCAAACAATTTATCACCATCAGAATCCTTGTCAACAGGATTAGTATTCCATTTATCCGGTGCTTCCGCACCATTTAGTAGTGAATCGTTATCAATATCGTAAACTGCATCCGGCAANCTAGCAATGGCACTTGCGTCAGAAGGATCGAGGGCCCACCTACCATTACAATCGCATAGTGGATTATTTGGAATGCTAAAACCCGTCAGATTCATTTCATGAATCTCAAATTGCTTTTGTTGAACAAAACCCCCCAAGGTATTAATCCACACATAGCCGCCTGGACTTTTCGCACAGTTGTTAGTTTGAGTAGGTACGCAGTTGGGAATACTCCAACTAGTGGTAGCAACCCACAAACTGTGGGAATTGGTATTGTCTTCTTCAGATTGTACTTGCATTTCCCAACCGTCTAACATCCCATCGAAATCAGTGTCATTGACGAGTGGATGTGTCGCCTCCTGGAACGGCCTCGGTATATACAGCACCTCACTGCCGTCCTTGAGACCATCTCCATCAGTATCGGAATTATTTGCGTGAGTCATAAAACCATCCTTACCAACAATTACTTCCTCGCCATCTTCTAGACCATCATTATCAGTATCAAAAGCACATGGGCTTGTAGTGTATTCTTCACCTCCACCTAGCGGCCACTGTAGAGTCCCGCCACCACCAGTTGCTTCAAACTGGTCATCTAATCCATCACCATCGGTATCTGGGTTTGAGGCGTTTGAGCCAGAGTCGCAAAGTGATGAGTATTCAAAATAATCTGACAATCCATCTGCATCAGTATCTGGAAGACCTGGATCGGAAACGACTAAAGTGATTTCAACTCCTCGGTTTACTACTAAGATTTCCCAACCGAACACTTCAATTCCATCAATTAAACCGTCATTATCTGTGTCAGAATCCATTGGGTCTGTTGATCTACCAATGATTAAATTTGGATTACCGTTTTCATCAAATGGTTCATTATTCTTGAATTTCGCTTCATACTCATCCTCGTTAGTGAACCGTTCATTATCCTCCACTATAACGAACCATACGGTGTCTCTAGAGGTAATCACTTGATCTTCAGCAACGTACATGTGGTAGATTGTGCCGGACGATGGGGCTTTGATGTTTACTGTTTCTGTTTGGCCTCCAGCAATTGTATATTCACCTATTGCCACTGTTTCCCCGACTGCTACAGCATCACCAACAGAATATCGCAATGTTCTTACTCTTGTATTGAAGATTAAGTCATCATATGTTGCTGAGCCATCACCATCTCGATCCCAACCGTCCATATCTGGGTCATCGTCACCGTTACTACTGTCTCTAGGATTTAGGCCATTATTTGTCTCCCAACCATCTGGCATCCCGTCAAAATCTGTGTCCTCTAACCAAGGTGAAGTGAAATTTTCGGCACCGAATCGTAATGCTGAACCATACTCTTCAAGATTATTTAACCCATCGTCATCCCAGTCAAAGAATCCATCGGATGAATCACTAGGATTCAAGACATTAGTTATGTCTAGACGTTCTAAATTCAAACCACTAATCACGCTTTGTGCGGGGAATATGGAGTAACAGTATTCGTAACCATCTGGCATTCCATCTCCGTCAGAATCCCAATCTGATGGCCCATTGAGCAACCCATCTCCATCATCATCAAGGTAGAACCAAGAGGTGTTCTTATTCATAAATGGGGCATCAAAGGCAAAGGTCTGTGAATTGTCATCCTTGATTGGTTCGTTACAATTACGATATACCAATTGACCGTTTCTATCGTATCCCTGGGTTATTCCAACAGAAGTACTACGCTGCAATTGCTCTCGGGAGATCTCTTCTTGATCTGACAGCAAATCTCCATCGGAATCCTGCGCAGTTGGGTCTGTACCAAACAACTCTTCCTGAAAATTGGCTAACCCATCATTATCATAATCTAAAACACTATCACATGAATGTTCACCAAATACATTACCTAACTCCTCCCAAGAGGGGCTGTCTTCATCGATGTTGTAAAATTCCCTTAAAGTGCTTTTTAGTTCGGCAGTAAGCAAAACGCAATCCCAGTTGCCATTTAATGGGTCAAATAGGGTGAATGATCCTCCGGGTATTTCAATCTCGACCATATAAGTTGATTCCCAGTTGTCATTCAATCCATCATTATCGGTATCTGACCTTTGTGGGTCAGTTTCTAACTCTTGTTCTTGTTGATTTGTGAGTCCGTCATTGTCTGGATCGCCGTTTGGCCCCTGGTTAGGATCAGGCCATGAATCGGTTTCATTTTCTTGCTCTGCCTCATCGACATCAGCCTCGCCGGGGTCTTGTTCAAGGGGGTCTGATTCTCCATCATCTAATGGATTCAAACCGTGTTCTACCTCCCATCCATCACTCATGCCATCACCATCCGTGTCTTCATCAAGCGGGTCTGTACCATACTGGGTTTGTTCTAAGATGTCCGGCAAACCATCTTTATCTCTATCAAGTGCTTCGTTGGTAGTGATTCCATCAGCAGAAACCTCTTCTTCCACAGCACTATCAAAATTACCCAAGCCTTCGCTTGTCTGCAAGACACCAGATACACCAACAAATATCGAACCAAAAATCAACGTTGATATAATTGCCACATAGGCCATCTGGTTGGGATTCAAAGACATAATGACTGCTCCGTCGAATTCGGGTAGATTATCCTCGGCCTCCATCGGTTATAGAGGTTAAGCATTGTTGTTCTTGGACAACAGTTTAATTATAATTCAAACTAGATTGTAGTTTTATGTAAAATAGGGAATCGGATAAACGTATTGAGCATCGGGATTTTTTGCCATTTGCCCGCTCCCATATACCGGATAACTTCCCAATTGCCAAGGGTGCATTCGGCTCCAAAGAGACTTCAAAGTAGTCTGTATTATCTTCGCATTTAATGAATTGGACGGCACCAATTCCGAATGGCTTTAGGTGAGATGATATGACTAAATCCCAATTATTCTGTTCATTCAAATACACATAGTCATCACCGGCTAGAAATAATTCTTTGAATGATTGGACGACATGCGAAAAGGCATTACCAAATCTGTCATCAATTCCTTCCAATTGCCACGCATCAGACACCTTGCTGGGTAATTTTTTGACATATCCGCTTAAATTGAAAATTATCCGATTTATCATATCACAGGGTAATATGTAAGACAAGCGACCGTCGATTGACCAACCAACATCTTTTTTCTCCAATAAAATCTTGACGTCAGAGCCCTCAATCTTGACACCAGTTTCTTCAATTTTGTCTGCCTCAGTCCAAGGCAAAAAAGCAAGATTTGGAGGATAAGATATTGCTTTATCGAGTGGTTCCAATTCACAAATAATTAGGCTATCTTGGATTTGCTTCCACTGAATTTTGCAACGATGCCCCTGCTCAAATTCCACCAATGATAAATAAAAACCAGTTACAATCGATGGAAATACATTTGTTATGATAGAGTGGTTTTTTGCCACGTAAGAACCCCAACCAAATGTTTCCCAATGGCTAATCAATAAACGAGAACGCTTTTTTTTCCCGAAAAACCCAAAATTCACTCCTTTCAAAGGGGCTAGAATTGTTTCGAATGAATCGGCGGCTGAATTATGTAAGATACGACCAATTGGAACACCAATGTTATTCTCCAATGATGAAATGAAATTTAATAGTTCATTCTCTCTAGATACATACCAATAATTACCATAATTATCGATTAGTCTCCCATGATAACCCTTTGAAAAATGTTGATGGAATTGATTAGTCAATTCATTATCATGTAAAATTTTTTGGTCGTCAATAATGGGCATATTAACACATCAAAGAAGGTAACCTGATTGTTCATCCTCATTGAAGCAATAGCGAATGATGTGAAAATTTGACTTTAGCTGTTCCACCTCTTCCTTCACTTTCGAAGGATTATCTCCGTGAATTAGTACTCTAGCAAATAATCTAGCAACTTCCGCCATCTCATTCTTACCCATGCCAACTCTGGTCAATTCCTGCACTCCAAGTCGCAACCCTGAGGGAGAGAGTGCTTTTGTGTCGCCAGGCAACATATTCATATTGGTAATAATGCCTGACTCCTCCAATAAATTTGCAGCCCTAGCTCCAGCACCAGAGTCAATATCGCCGTGTCTGGTCAATACTTGGTGTGATGCGGTATAATTTCTACCCTCTGCTAAAACATCAAAACCCTCAGCTGCCAGAAATTCACCCAATAATTTTGCATTTTTTACCACATCTCTTGCGTATTCTTCACCGTATTCCTCAAATTCTGCCAAAGCTACCACTTTCCCAGCAACATGGTGCAAATGATAGGATGAACATACACCGGGGAAAATTGCATTGTTCAGTTTTTTGTGCATTTTTTCATCTTCGCTTGATGATAACAAGAAACCACCTTGCGGACCTGGGAACGTTTTATGCGATGAACCAGTCATTATATCGGCACCCTCTCTTAGAGGATCTTGGAATTGGCCACCGGCAATCAAGCCTAACACATGGGCTCCGTCATACATCACTGTTGCTCCGACCTCGTGTGCAGCAGCGGCAATTTCTTCAAGTGGAGTGGGAAAAAGAAACACTGATTGCCCAATCAAACAAACTTTTGGATTAATCTCTCTGATTAGCGCACACGCTCCATCAACATCAGGCTCCATACGATCAATGTCCCAAGGATAGGTAGACAAATTAAGATCTCTCAATCCAACAGCGCCCATCCTAGCATGAGAAATATGTCCACCATCTGCTGTTGATACCGCAGTAATTTTATCCCCTGGCTTAGCCAATGCCTTCAGCGCAGCGATATTTGACACAGTCCCAGATGTGGACTGGATATTGGCAAAATTAGCGTTAAACACCTCCTTTGCCAGCCTTATACCAAGACTTTCAATCGTATCAAAATCGTCACACCCTTGGTAATAACGCTTACCGGGCAAACCTTCTGCATATCGGCCATGTAAATCACTGCAAACGACTTTTTGTACCATAGGAGATACAATATTTTCAGATGCAATCATACCCAAGCCATTTCGGTATAGATTACCACTTTTTTTGGTTGCTTGGAGAACTGCTTCTGCATTGGACAGGTTGCTCGCACTTGGTTTCCATGAGCCGGGAATTTCCGCCATGGTTGGTGGTTACCGAATAGGTCTTTGAACAAATTGTATGATATTATGATTTATTTCTGCCTGANCGCCGCCTGCGGGTATCCCTCACTTTTGANTTNGGTTCAAATTTTGGTTTNCTAGAATTACGCTCAGAAATCCTTGTGTTGGTAGGAATNCCTCGCTTACTCAAATCAAGNGTATGNGCTGGTTTNGCACTACCTGGAATTTGACCTGTAGGGCGTCCTCTGACGCCTTTTTTNCGGTCGATATAGCTCGGCCTGCCACGATATGCAACCTTTCCAACTAATCGTTCCAAAGCAGGTATTTCTGCACCGTCTTCTTTGGGACGTTTGAGCCACCAGCCTTCGCCAAGTGGCTTAAGCCTTGGAGGGCGAGCTTTTTGCATCTTGATGCTTCGGCGCTTGAGTCTAGATTTGATTGCTTTGTCAGAATCTCTTGGTAAATGTTCTGTCATCCATCCAGGTAGTCCAATATCCAAAACCACACCATTGACAGAAACTAAGATTCCTGAGAGTAAAAGATGAGTTCCGACAGGTAAGTTTGCCCTACTTGGTGTTACACTGAATCGCTTCATACGTTTGGCATATGCCACCATACCTTTTTGATCTCTGTGGCGAATTAGCCTACGTTGCTGGCGCAGAACCCTCCTACTTGTGGAATGGCCGAGAAGTAACAGTACGGTAGCAACCAACGCTTCCATTTGACCAACTTCAATGTACATGTAAATTCCTGTTAACAAAAAGGCGGGAATTAAAATAAAATAATTGAAGATTATTGCAAGCCCACCGCTCTGATACTTAGGTGTCATTTGTTTCCTAGTTGCTTCGTGAGCCGCAATCAGTAAATTAGCGTTGATTGCTTCATCCATTCCACCTTTGATACCCAGCGCTGCTACAGAGTTACATGGCGCTTGATTAATCCATTTTTTCATTGCATTTCCTTCACCGTTAACTAAGGCAACCTCGAATTCCTCTGCATCCACGGGAACTCCCAATATTGCCGATAATGCAAGAACCCGCGGGTCATTTTTATCACTCTTAATGAGTTCCTCCAAGATAGATTTAGCACTATGCCAATCCCCTTTGTCTATCAAACAGAGCGCTGCTGCAATTCTAGGTCTAACACCAGTTGAGTCATTTTTGACCATCTTGAGCGCAAGTTCCAATGCATCATCATGTAGTCTTTGTGCGCGCATCAATGAAATCATGGATAATTGAGCGACTCGTGACAATCTGTCGTTGCCCAAAAAATCTGTGCTTGGTTTTGGATTCCAGCCGCGAATCATTTGTGTTTGATGTTGAAGGTTGTTTATACAAGGGTTGTTTTCCCAATCCCAAAAATCATCCTCAGTAACATTTCCTGTGAAAGGGTCTAACCATTCACATACAAAAGCCAGTAATTCGGGTTCATCGTAGCCCTCGGGTTGTTCTAGACCATGTAAAGCATCTCTCGCTGCGTCGAGTCTCCTGGAAGCAATATGCCCCGTTGCTATAATCATTCTTGCAACATCATCATCTCCACCTGCCTGTGCAAGAACTTTTTTTGCCTCTTCAATGGCTGATGGCCAAAGTCCTCTGATGGCTTGCTCCCACATCTTGGCCCTTGCCTTTTCAAACCTTACAACTGAGGGGTCGCCTTCCAAAGAACGCATTTGAAATCTGATCAAAGTATCCAAGTCTTCTACTAAAGCAGCTTCATCTACTAAGGTTCTCATCCAATCACCGCCAGCTAGTCTTACGGCACCTTCACGTCTTTCATCTGGATTCAAATCAAACCTAAGTGAACGGAGAGTGCCAAAACGAATAATTGATACCAGCCAGGTTACTANAAAGACTAATTGGCCTACTGCAATAAACATCCAAGTTGCTAGTAAACGCATCTCTTCATTAAATCCGTACTTACTTTCCAAGGCTTCGGTAAATGGCATCAAGTCACCAAACTCCTTGTAACAGACAAGCAATAACAATAGTACTGTATAGCCAGAAAAACCAGCAAAAGCAAACTTAAGTTGACGTGTTTGTGCCTCTACTTCGGTTCTAATATCCCGAGGACTATCAATAGTCACCCCAAAAACGCCACCGAAACTTTGCCCGCCTAACATCAAGTTTCTAGTTAGTTCGAAAATGAACGCCAGACCAACGATAGCAATATTTAATGAAAGATACAATGATAGAAACTCTGGGAGACTTTTGATAAACTCCCAGTGAAATAGAATCTCAGAAATAAGGTCAATTCGAACGTAAATTGAATGACCAATAATTCCTCCATAATTCAATACCTCAGCAGAATTATCGGGGTTCTGTAATAGTACATACAAAACCGTTACAATACCGTTAAGTGCCGTAACTGGCATTGTCAATAGGAAAATTACTAGAAGTAACGAGAAAAATCTGTTGAAGAATCTAGGTTTATCAGGGTCAATTGGATTTCTCTTCCCGTTTGATGTTCGCCATTTTCCAATTAACAGCATATTCCAAGATGCCCCCATTATTCGCCCATAAGCAAAAATTGTTGGGGACATGAATACCAACATTGCAAGAGCTAACCAAAACGGTTCAATTACTCCGCTGGTAGACTCTTCCAAACCATACAAAAGTGAGGTTATCGTGATGCCAAGCAATATGAAAAGTGTCAAAGTCCTACGGAAAAATCCCATTACGGCATTTGAGTTAGAAGGTCTCTTACTCCTAGAAAGTTGAGCATTCATAGTTTCCCAAGGTGAAATCAAGATCGGAATACCAACCAATAATGCTATGATGTAAAGCGACGGTAGGTAAAAAAAATCTGGTGCAAAAATAAATTCACCGATCAGAACTAGCACACCGGTCATTCCCATCATGTACAAACCTAGGCCGTAACCAACAGAACCCTCAGAGAGTAAATCTCTAGCATCGTCAAGGTCTCTAGTAACACGGTGAACTTCATACAGATCATCATCGATTGCAAATGCAACTTGTAAGTTTGCAAGTTGTATAGGGATAAAGAATTTCCACATCATTGCAGCGATGAGTAATGCAAGACCCAGTGGATACAAATACCTAATTTCAAACGATGCAACGGAACTATCGGCCGCTGATACGGTGTCAGTGAATAACGTGAAAAATAAACTAAAAACAAAGAACAGAATTAACAACCGCTGCCTTTGCATAAATAACCCAGTCATTAAGTGCACATCAATACTTTGGTAATTAATCTCTGTGCCTTGATAAAAATCGCTCAATACGGTCAAAGGCTTCGTTCAAAATATCTACATTAGGAAGATAAACGATTCTAAAGTGACCTTTGCCTAATTCAGGCGAAAAACCACTACCATGAACTACTAATACGTGCTCCTCATGCAAAAGTTGTAATACGAATTCTTTATCATTATCTTGCCACTTGTCGTCTGTTAATTTGACGAACATGTAAAAAGCACCACCAGATGATTGTACCTCTAAACCTTCAATTTCATTAATTCTCGAAACGCATAAATCTCTTTGACGAACTATCTTTTGAGAATATGATTTCATCCAACTGCGGTCAGAATCTAATCCAGCCAAATACCCCATTTGGGCTGGTGTTGAAGCACACAACCTTGACCTCAACAGTCTTTCAATACCATCTCTAACTAATTGTAACCGGCCCCTAGGGTCGTGGATACCCAAGTATCCTATACGCCAACCCGGCGCATAGTAAACTTTTGAAACCCCGTTCAATACGAATACCGGAACGTCTGGTGAGAGACTTGCTACGCTCCGCTGTTCACCAGTAAAGTCAAGTCCGTCATATATTTCATCAGCTACTATAACGCAATTTGGCCACCTTCTTGCGATAGAAATTAGCCTGAAAATTTCGTCTTTTCCCGCAACTGCTCCACATGGATTATTCGGGTTTATCAACACAAGTAACTTGACATTATCATCCATTTTTGCTTCAATATCATCAAGATCCAGTTTCCAACCATCATTTGGTTTCAATTTGTATTCAACGGTATGTGCACCAAACATTTGTGGGTATGCCATGTATGGTGGGTAATGTGGACCAGGTGCTAGAACAACATCACCTTCCTCCAGCGTGGCAGCAAATATAATCTGCAAAGCCTCTGTAACACCATGACAAACGTAAATGTCATGTTGCCTTGCTGGCCATCCTTTTGTTCTTTCATCTTGAGCAATTGCGGCTCTTAGTTTAGGCAGTCCATAGGAGGGCGAATAGCCATTATTGCCAGTTCGTAATGCATTTGCGTATGCATCAACCATATGCTTTGGTGTAGGTAATCCGGGGTAAGCGATAGGGTCTCCAATGTTTAGCTTTAATATTTCATGACCTTCGGATTCTAATTTTGTTGCGGGAACTACAACATCCCTAATGGCGTATTCAATGCGTGAGGCACGTCTGGCAACGGGAATTTGTTCTTTTGCCATAACATCAACTCAAATCATCCATTTGCACTCCGACCATTCTGATAACTGCTAGGAAATGTTCCTCTTCGACAGGTTGAACTGAAAGGCGTTGACCCTTTCTTATCAATAACATTCCTTGACATTCAGGATTATTCTTTATGTCCTCGAGTGGAATAATTTTTGGCAATTCCATCACNGGTTCAATGTCAACCATCATCCAACGAGGGTTATCTGGAGTAGCTTTTTCGTCAAAGTATTTCGAATCTGGGTCTTGAGCAGTAAAGTCTGGATAGCCTTCTCGACAAACTCTTGCTAACCCTGCCACATGAGGTGGTTTAAAATTTGAGTGATAATATAACACTAAGTCACCAATCTTCATTTCATCCCTCATGAGGTTTCTAGCCTGGTAATTCCTTACCCCATCCCAATGAGTAGAGCCATCTTTGACCAATTGTTCGTACGGGTACACATGAGGTTCGGATTTCATCAACCAGTAGGCGACCATGGTAACTCCAAAACCTCCCGCTCTTTTGAGATTTGGATTACCATGCATCTTTGACTTCGTCAACAATAACCGCATCCAAGACATCTATGTCAGCCTTTTTAGGCATAATTAGGCCAAGTTTTCTTGCCATCATATTTGAATCACTAACCGATCCTATCCCCATCTTTTCCAGAGTAACTAATACTGCTGGTAACAGAATGAGCGCACTCGCNGCTGCAACCCAAAGCAATATCAGAATAACCGTGATAAATGGTTTAATCTCAGGTATCGGGATTTGATAAGCCGTAACCATACCTAAAGATGTTACAACGGCTGCCTCAAATAATGACATTCCCGTACCAATAGCTGCGCTCTTAATCGCTTTAATTCCGCCTCCTAATTCTCTGATACGATTAGAAATATGAATTGAAAAGTCAACTCCTACCCCCACTAAAATAGAACCAATCATGACAGTCACCAATGATAGAGTGACATTCATTTGCCACATGACTAACCACTGTAAAGCAACTGTCGCAATAACTGGAGAGGTTGTCCAGAACGAGTATTGGATGTCTCTAAACACTATTGCTAAAACAATCAAGGTTAGAATAATAGCAAATGCTAGGGAGGTATATTGTGACCCAACAATGAGTTCATTGACTTCTATCGCAGTTGCTGCAACACCCGTTAGGTGTTCAGCTCGCCCACTATCAACCGAACGGAATGAATCTGCATGTTGATTTACTGCTTCTACGCTTTTTGCTGTATCCGCTACGGGAATGAATGGCATATCGACATAAATTAGCGTTCTATCATAGTTCTCGTTGATGAAAATCTCTCTGGTTTCATCGGTTATCGATGCATAAAATACATTCAACAGGAAAATTTGAGACTGCTTGGTTCCAGGCAGACCGAAATTATCTGGTTGTATTAACAAATCCCAGAACGATGCATCAGCCGTGACCTCGTTGTTTAGTAGTACTTCAGCAGTTTCTTTGATGTCATCAGGCAAAGGAGTGACATTTACAAATTCATATAATTGAGCACCCGATACAGTAGGGGCTATGCCAGTTGACTTCATGAGGAACACAATTGAGACCGCAGATGTATTCTCTACTGTGTTTAGCTTACTCTCAAGTTGATCAATCCGTTTGAGATTTTCTGCTGGATCATCATTACCTGTATCTTGGTCGTTAGTATCTCCTGTAACGTTAGCATGAATTAACACCATGCCAATTTGGCCAGCATTGAAATCACTACTGTACTGTTTCATTTTGATAACCGGATCTTCACCTTCCGGAGCCATTCCTAAAAGATCGATGTTTTCTTCGACATTAGCTTGCCCAAGCGTTGCAGAAACCAAAATGAGAAGGAGGAAGAATCCAATAATACTGCGGTTGTATTTCACCGGTGCTTCAACTAACTTTTCGAACGCCTTTAGTGGTGGATGTTTTGGTTTCCGCAAATCCAAAAGTAGGGTTAGATTCGGAACCATGAACATAGTCAATATGTAGACTATGACAATTCCCATCGATAACGCAATACCTACGGTTTGAATAGGTGCCATCGGTGTAAAAACTAATGAAATGAATCCAATAACCGTAGTGACTGCTGACAAAAATACCGCTTTACCTGTAGAGGTTAGTGATGCCTTCATTTTTTCAGATTTAGTTCCACCTTCTTCAGCATAACGATTAGTTATGTGTAGACCATAGGAAACACCCAACGCAAGTAGGATTGGTCCGACAATAATTACCGTCATAGTTACCTCATAATTTGTCCAACCTATCAACCCCAAAGTCCAAAAAACCGCACATAATGTTGGTAGCCCTGCAATAATCACTACCTTAATGCCCTGAATAGGTCTGATTCCAGTAATGCCAGTTTGCAATAAATCTGAGTGAAAAACAAATAGTCCAATTGCTACAAGTACAATTGCGGTTGGGAATATTTCCCAAAATAACTTGAAAGAAAATTCCGTTACTGCGTTGGTGATTGGAACTGGTCCAGTTAAAGTCATCGTCAAATTCAAGCTTTCCCAAGTACAAACGCCAGTTTCAGGGTCTGGAACTCCATCGTTGTTAACATCATCACAATAGCGTTCTTCTTTACTAAACTGATCCAGTTGCGCTTGGGTTTTTGCAATCAAATCTTTTGCCTCAACCTCGTCTGAAACTGCAACAGCCATTATTGCTCTATCAAGTAAGCCATCAGGCCCACCACAGTCACGTTCCCCAGTAGTGCAAACATCCCTTGCTAATTTGTCTAGACCGGGCGTCGGCTTGCCATCATCTTCATACATTTCACCCAACACTAAATCAATAGTTGGCTGGCTTGGAATCTCATAAGAGCCACCAAATTGATCGTCTGTCTGGGCAATCAAATCATTCAAAGCTTCTGCAGCTTGTGCGCTAGCACATTCATCCTGGCCAGCAGCACAACCAAGTTGGCCCAGTTCGGTGATAAATGCTTCCCGAACGCGTGGCGCACTGGAATTAACTTCCTTCAGCACTGTGGACAAAGATAATATGTAAATCACATCATCATTAACCGAATCTGATAAATATGGGTTCAACTGGTTTTCAACATAACTCATCTCCTGTAGAATACGTTGATCAGTAATATTTCTGGTCCCTGATTCGACATAAATGATCATAACATTTGTCGACCAATCATCTTCAACCAAAGAAATAAGTTCAGCTACTTGGCTACCTTCTGGGAGATAAACTTCTAAATCGCCATTGACATTCAAAGCAGGCTCGTCCGGATCATCATCAAATCTTGTGTCATCGAGGAAACCGGATTGCGAAACAAAAAATGCAGTCAGTAACAAGAATATAACAATTGTCGCAATGGGAAATTTGGTTATTGCTCCCGTAGCACCATGCTTTTGCCATTCTCGTTTAAATCGATCTGGTGCTTCTAAAACTGCATCAATCGCCGATTTGGCTCGGAAATCTCTAACCCTAGCAGTTAGGTCTACCGCACCTGACTGGATCTTAGATTTGCTGTAGTCTGCCAATGCAGCAATACGCTTGGAAAACTTGCGACTTTCCATTGATGGTTCAGAGGATTCTTTTCCATCTGACATAGCGTACCCTAATAGCCCCATAAGGTGCCGCTTGAAATGTTTACCGACATAATGATAAGGAAAATTGCGTTACTTTGGTCAAGCGTTGGTTTGATATTAGTGAAGTTGTGGGAAGATTGGACCCGTGCTGTTTACTAGCATGGGGCCGGTGAGGCACATGCCAACTCCAAGATTAACTGAAAAACGCTGGTCGGTTGACCTAGAAAAGACAATACAATCAAACCACTCTGCTAATACTGCAGAGTACAACAAAAGATACGGATTTAATCCTGATTCTGGAAAGGAAATTTTCGTTATCGATACACCACCTCCATATCCGTCAGGAACATGGCACATTGGAGCGGTTGCACAATATTCAATGATTGATGTGATTGCCCGCTCTCAGCGACTACTCGGCAAGGAAGTCTATTTTCCATGGGGTGTGGATAGAAATGGGATCAATATCGAATTTACCGTAGAAAAAAATACTAAACGAAAGATGAAAACTTACGATAGAGCAGAATTTTTACAACTGTGTGAAGAAACTATTGAGGAATTCACTCAAGCAATGAGAAATACCGCACGGCGCGTTGGGCTATCCTGTGACTTTGAAAGGGAATATTTGACAGATGCTCCCGATTATCGCTCAGTAACTCAATCAATATTTGTTGAATTATTCAAGAATGGGACTATCGTTGAAGATTTACGACCTAATATTTATGATCCAGTCGAGGGAACAACTATTGCTGATGCAGAGGTTGAGAGACTACAGAGACAGACAAAGTTAGTGGACGTCAAGTGGGAATTAGGTGATGGGTCTAATCTAATCATTTCAACCACAAGGCCAGAGTTGATTTGTGCTTGTGGTGTTGTTGTTGTACATCCTGATGACGAACGGTACCAACATTTAGTCGGCCAAACAATCAAGTTACCAATACCTGTATCCGGCCGTAGCGATACGGTGGAAATTAAAACTCATCCTTCAGTTAAATCAGAATTTGGCTCAGGCGTACTAATGGTATGTTCATTTGGTGACCAAAACGACGTAGCCGTGTTTAGGGAACTTGGATTGGCACCTTTTCAAGCGATAAACCTAGAAGGCTGTATGACTGAATTAGCTGGTCAATGGTCTGGTTTACCAGTTATTGAAGCAAGAAAAGCCGTAATCGAATATCTAGAATCAAATGGTCAAATTGACAAGATAGAAGAACGGGAACAAGAAGTACCCGTGTCGGAGAGAGGTAAAAACCCCGTAGAGATTATCCTGCTCAAAGAATGGTATGTCAGGCAGACACACATCCAAGATAGAATGAGGGAACTAATTGAGAACATTACCTTCCATCCAGTGAGAAATCGTCAGTTTTTACTTGACTGGATGGACAACATAAGTATCGATTGGCCTATTTCTAGGCGGAGGTGGTACCACACAGAAATCCCGATATGGTATAGCGCTGATGAGAAATATGTTATTGTTCCACCGTCCGGTAGTTATGTTCAGCCATGGCGGGAGCAGCCACCGACTGGTAGTCGGGTACTTGATCGTGAATCTAGAATAGATATTGGTTCATATGAAGAAATGATTGACACAGTCAAGCAGGTCACTGGGGAGAAAAAAGTATTCGACACCTGGATGGATTCCTCAAATTCAAACCTATTCGTTAGCGGTTATTTGAATCATCCTGAGATTTTTGACAAAGCATTTCCGACCGCTCTAAGACCACAGGGGAAGGAAATTGTCAGGACCTGGCTTTACTACACTCTGCTCAAATCAGCCTTGTTATTAGACAAACCAGGATTCCAACATGTGTGGATTGATGGTTTGGGAATGGACCCTTGGGGCAGAAAAATGAGTAAATCTCTAGGCAATGGTATAGATGCTGATTCTGTCCTTGAATGTGGAGCAGGCGGACGAACTGGTTCATGGAAAGTGAAAGGACCGGAGAAAACTGTAAATCTTAAAGCCAATAAAATTGGTAGTGAATGTTTCCGTTTATGGAAAGCATGTGATGCCCAAGTTGGAGATGACTTCCAAATTAATCCTGAAGAAATTGAACAGAAGTATTTCGGAGTATTAACTAAATTATTCAATGTAGCACGGTTTGCCTCTCAGTTCGATGTACCTGAATCGTTGGATAATATGCCTGATGAATTAAACATTGAAGATGAATGGATATTATATGAATTCAACACCGTCATGTCTGAGGTAAAATCAGCATGGGAAAATCTAGATATCTACACTGCTACACAGGCACTGAAGACATTTGGAACTGGCATTCTTCCAAGCCATTATTTGGAAATGGTCAAGTCAAGACTCTACGATGGTGATGTCAAAGCCGCCTGGACAATTCATCGAATAGTTAGAGATTTCATGAGCGCATTCAGTCCGATATGCCCGTTTTTTACCCATCATATTTCACAAACGATATACGGAATGTCAGCGGTAGATGTTGATAGTTTTCCAAGTAATTCATTTGCGGCCGGTTTTGACGCATTTAGAGGCGATTATTTGAAATCAAAGACCTTTGATTTGCAGACCTTCAACGGTTATGTTTGGAGCACTAAGAAGGAGCAAGGTATTTCCCTCAATCAGCCGATTAGTGGAATGATTATTCCAGATAATCTCAAAGAATTTGCTAACATATTAACTTCAATGCACAGCCTAGAGTAGAAATCATTATTCTTCTTCCAATAAGTTGCTGAGTCTGGTTTGTTTCGAACTTGGTGTATCTAAATGGCCTAATCTAAATCCGATCAGCCTAATTTTTCTACCGGTTTGGACGTTGTTGGCGAAAAGTTTCTCAGCGAGACTAGTGAATACTTCGTCATCATCCATAGATACTGGAATTGACCGACCGTGAGTATGGGTTTCAAATCCTGTGTAACGGATTTTCACCTCCGCTAGCCTGCCAGCAACCCCCACATCTCTAGCTGATTTCATTACCCTCCTAACAATACTCAGAAGGGTCTCTAAAACCATCTGGAAATTTTCTCTGTCATAGTCAAAAGTGTGCTCCTTTCCAATTGATTTTCGACTTTTTAGTGGACTGATTTCACTAGAGGTTGTGCCCTCATAGACCTTGGTAATCCATGCGGCAAAACGCTCACCGGTTATTCTAGAGAGTGATAATTCGCCATAAGCATACATTTCATCAACGGTAGTAATTCCCCATTCATGTAATTGAATCGCCCGCTTTTTGCCAATGCCAGGTACATCACGGACATTTCGTCCCTCGAAGAAGTCCGACAACTCATCTGGAAGAATTCTAAAAATTCCCATGGGTTTGTTTATCTCACTAGCCATTTTGGCTAATATCCGATTTGATGCTATACCAAACGAGGTTCCTAATCCAATTTTATCCAGGATTTCCTTCTGTAAATCTCTGCATAGAGCCACGGCTTTGTCCCAATCTTGGTCAACGGATTTCGTGATATCTAAGTATGCTTCATCGATGCTGGCTTGTTCAAAAAATTCGGCCGGTGGTTTTAGTATTTTCATCACCTTACGAGATGCCCGTGAGTATAGTCCTCGACTTCCCCTAATGTAAATTGCATTACCATACGGATGGCCAGGACATCTACGCCATGCCTCACTAATTGCCATGGCTGACTTTATTCCAAACTTTCTTGCTGCGTAATTACATGTCGAAACAATACCTCTGCCTCGACCGTTCTCTGGATCAGAACCAATTATCAAGGGTATTGATTTTTCGAAACCGTGGTGTAATGTCTCGACTGCTGCATAAAAAGCATCAAGATCACAGTGTACGATAATTCGCGTTTCCATCATATCACTTATGCTAAACCTGAATGGCGATAGTTTTCAAAATTAGTCATTCAAATACTGTTCATTGACAATAAAATCACATTTTTTATTAGACAATATAAGCATGACATTCCTAGCTACGTCTAGGCCAACTCTTCTCTGAGCCTCAATTGTTGAGGCACCGATGTGTGGTGTTGAATGAAAATTTGGGTGCTGACAGAGTTCATAACCTTCCGAAACCGGTTCTTTCTCAAATACATCAAGTGCAGCAGTAGCTAAAATACCTTCATTTAGAGCCCTTAAAACATCCGTCTCATCAACGATCCCGCCCCTTGCACAATTAACCACGTGATTGCCACATTGAATTCCATCCGGAGATTTACCTGGCATCTTCGAAATTCTATCATAATTTACCAGATGGTGGGTCTCTTCACTCAAGTTACAATGTATCGATATGTGAGTGCAATTGGAGAATAATGTGTCAACATTTTTGTGCAAACGAGTATTTTGATTCTTGGCAATTTTTGGCGGCAGATATGGATCATAAGCATGAACTCTCATTCCCAAGGATTGGGCGATTGAGCCAACTCCTTGAGCAATTCTGCCAAAACCGACCAACCCCAAATTTTTCCCGGCGAGCTCTGAGCCCTTGAATAATTTTTTTTCCCATTTCCCTTCTCGCATTGAGCGGTCAGATTTAGTAACATTTCTGACACATGATAGCAAGTGTCCAATTGTTAGTTCGACGACAGATTGAGTTGAAGCTCGGGGTGCATTAACAACTGGTATATTTGCTGAACCAGCTGCCAATAAATCGATATTATCAACGCCGACACCCGCTCTAGCTATGACTCGTAGATTAGGAGATTGCTCAATCACGGAAGCAGTTAATTTGGTTGCACTTCTAACAATTACTGCGTCAAAATTATTCAGTACACCTGATTCTAGGTCCGACTTTTTGTAAAACTGATTTACTACCTCATGACCTTGCTTTTCTAGTAGTTTTTTGGCCTCATCCGAAAGGCCATCGGTTACCGCTATCCTAGCCATGAACCGGTTAATGATAGATGGTCAATAAACTTGACATTGATAAAAATACTAGCAAACCCTTCAAACCGGATTAGTAACTAGCAACAGTTGGGCGGAACATGGCTGCAGATTTGAACGTCTCCGGTTTGCTGTGGGCCACAGCAATACTATCCATACCAATAATCATGGCAGTACCGATGCGATTAGCCTGGAGTTTCTTCATAGGAGTGGGTCATGAAGAGTCACAATACCGCAACTCAGTAAGGCAAATTATTGACGCTGGACGGCAGGTTTCACCGTTTAGAACAACGTTGAATGACTTGGCTCGTAGCCTTAATATCAAGCCGTCTAAACAAAGGCTAATTGAAGCAGATTTATTCCACCCATTGACTATATCGCACTTCCTATTGTTGCCTGCGTTAATCATTTTCCCGTTAGCGGTAATTATGGCTTTGCCAATCATAGTTGTCGGCCTACCAATGTTGATTTTGATCGAATACCTGCTAATTCGACAAAAGATTCTAATTTACACCTTGAAGCAAATGGAAAAAGTATTACATTGGCAAGTAATTCATATCCCAAAACCACATCGAGGCTCGGTACAAAAGGCGGGTAAGGTAAATGAATTTTCCAACCATGTCATACATTTTAACTATGTCCCACAAGGTGCATTTCTAGGACTATTTGCGTGGTTAATTGTGCATTGGATTTTCAAATTAGATTCAACCGCCTTTGAATTAATAATTGCTTCTGGATTATACATCATCATGCTTGGGATATTAGGAGTACTAAACACTGCATTTGAATCAGACTTAGTATTTGTTGACCCTGCAAAGGGACGATTAGTTCCGGTTGACCAATGGCTTGAGAGTATACTGAAACCAATAGTAGGAATCGGATTATTATTCTTGATTGGTAGGAATTTGTTGGACCAAGCAAGAGATGGAAACCCCGTGGTTTTTGCTGGCACTGTATTATTGCTACTATATGGCGCAGCAATAGTTGGAATTGCTTATCGATGGGGATATTCTGTTTGGCGAGGTGAAAAGGTTAAGCAAGAATTTGAAGAACAGATTGTTGAAAATCTCAAGCCGCTGTCATATGATTTAACAAGGACTAGGGGCAGAATTGAATTCATTGCTCAGATGTCGATGGATGAAAGATTAACTGTTATGAATGAATCTCCGAAAAAACAGCTAACTTTTGCTGAACTCCAAGCATTACCATCAAGTAAGAATAGCGGCAAGATTCCTAAAAATCCGATTGATTAACTCTACAACCAAGGTATTTCATCGGGTATCTCTCCAAATAAATTTGCTGGTAACGCAACCTTGATTTTAGAAACATAGCCCAATTGTGCAGTAGTGTTTTTCTGCCACTCTTGATACTCAGAAAAATTTGACATTTTCAATACTGGATTGTGCTGACGATTCCACGACAGCGTTTGGAAATCAACCCCCGGCGCTTCATGACCTGTACATACCAATAAGTCACCGTTAAGTTTTGACATTACTTTAAGTGACTCGAAATGTGATAACATTCTGCCACTCGGTAAATCATCTCGACCAACTCCCCCTTCCCCTGTAAATAGAAAATCTCCAGTAAAAATATGATTTGTCGTCACGACTAACATCGAGTCTTCAGTGTGACCTGGCACATGATAGAATGAGATTTTTTCATTACCCAAGGATAGTTCAGACTGTTCATTGACATATTGAGTTACGCCGAGCGAGGGGGTACTATGCCACATTACATAGTCACAATCGGTTGATTCAGCAATAGTAAAACAACCAGTAATATGATCGGCATGAGTATGAGTTGCAATGCACATTTCCAGATTTAGTCCCATCTTCTTAATTGTCGCCAAATAATTCTCAACATAATCGTATACTGGATCAATTATCGCCGCTTGGGAACTCTCCATNTCATAAATTAAATAGGTCTTGGCCCAACCNGTTTCATTCAGTTGTAACATCTGCATTGATAGCCCTAAAATGAATTAGTACTTCAATTTCTGGAATTCATCACCTAATTCTCAATGATTAAACCAAATGAGTTACTGGCAAAATCATGAGCCATCCCGAAACAGTGGTTTATCTCGAGCACGACGGGAAGGTTTTGCTGGTCAATGATAACGGTGAAGGACCTCAATTACCGATTAAGGGTAGACAAGAACAGGGTGAGATCATCCGTTTTCCAACCATAAACGAAGTCGCCAATCACGGATTTGATTATGAACAAAAAATTGCGATAAGAATTGTCTTTGGCAACCAAGTTGTTAGAGTAATCAAAGGTTATCCAAAGGTCGAATGGCCAAAGGATTGGGCGTGGAAGGATAATCTTATTTCCGACAATTGTGTTCATCCGGTGGCAAGAGAGGCCGTCTACCGTAGTGTTCACCGGCTGGTCTCTAAAGTAGTAATTAAAAATGATAAAAATGAAATCCTCATGGCCAAAGTCAAGCGTGGACATTTTACTGGCTTTTGGACATTACCTGGTGGTTACATGGACCACGATGAGCATCCTACTACAGGTTGTGTCCGTGAAACACTGGAGGAATTAGGAATCGAGATTGTTTTGGATGAAAATCCTCCAACCATAACTCAACAAATTTTCAATGACGAGGGGATTTCATTTGTTTCTTTTACTTATCAGGCAACATGGAGTGGCGAAATAGCGGAGATGAATTTGCTAACCGAAGAGATATCTGAAGCAGCCTGGTTTAACAAAAACCAAGCAATAGATAATGCAGTCTCTTACTTTGATCTCGAAGCAATAAGAAGCATCGATTAAAGTTTCAGCAATGATCGGGCAGCCGCAAAACTGTCCTGCAAACCATCTGGATTAGATCCACCACCTTGAGCAAATGAAGGTCTACCACCACCACCGCCAGATATGTGAGGTATTATGTTGCGTAGAATATCAACAGAGTTGTATCTTTCACTAGCAATAGAATTCTCTGTAGTTGCCACCATTAATTTTCCACCACCATCTTTGGAGCCAAGAATCGCAAGAGTTGGTTTGGTTTCATCCAGAGTCAACTCTTTTAACATCTTCGACATATTTTTCAGGCCGCCATCTGCCTCCATAATAACAATTCTGACTCCATCCTTGGTGAAACTTGAGTCATCACCGCCGCTAGTTCTTAGTCTTACTATTTCAGCTTCTAGTTGCTCTATGCGCTTTCTTTGATCCTTCCATTCGGAAAAAAACCGTTCCGCAGTCCTTGGGACATCATTGATATTTACACCAAAAACATCACCAGTTTGACGTAGTAGTCCATCTTGCTCTCGAGCATAATCCAAGGCTGCTTGACCGGCAACGATATGTAATCTTTCAACCCCATCTTGTACTGCTGTTGAGCGAACTATTCTGATAGAACCAATTTGTCCCGGCTCATCGTGATGTGTTCCACCACATGCTTGGATATCATGGTCTGAAATTCTCAGTACACGTATAGTGTCACCTTTTGGCGCTCCCCCTTGATATAAATCAAAACCATGTTTTCTATCTGCATCCTTTCGATTAAGAATCGTTTTTTCCGTTTTGTGGACTTGTACTATGACTTGATTGGCCATTTTCTCAATTTCATCTAAATCTTGCCGAGACAGCCTATTGTAATGAGTGATATCTAGGCGTGCGGATTGTTCCGACTTATTTGCGCCAGCTTGGTAAATATGAGGTCCGAGAATCCTCCTTGCTGCACCGCCAACTATGTGAACAGAGGTATGGTGGTCCATCAATTGCTTTCTACGATTCCAGTCAACACTGCCGCGGACTACATCGCCATTGTTTAGAGGTGAATCGGTAAAGTGAACGATATGTTCTCCAAACTTGCGGGTATCAAGTACTCGACAATGGATGGATTCAGTTGATAATGTACCAAAGTCTGACTCTTGCCCACCACCCTCGGGATAAAAGCAGGTCCGGTCAAGAATGACTCCATGTGTGACTCCTTCAGGTAAATCATTTGATTGTACTTTTGTACAATGAAGCACGCTTGCATCAAATTGTGACTGATAAACATCATCATAATATAGCGAATTCGTTGCTGGAAGATTTTCGAAATCCGCTATTAATGCTGATTTTTCGACTACTTTTGCCGCCTCTTTTGCCATTTTAGCATGTCTTGCTGCTAACTCTGCGGTAAAACCTGTCCGCAAGGTCATTGATTGCCAGCCTGAATTTTGAGCCAANGATATTGCCATCTCCGGCGCTATGCCATGCGAATCGTTGAGCGAAAAAAGTAATTCATCGGGCATTTTTGATGCTGTTTTACCTACGTCTGAAAGCATTGTTTTGATTACCTGCTCGCCTTTTCTTAACATCTCGGAGTATTTTTCTTCCTCAAGGTCTAAAATAGTGCCAATTCCATCGTGAGTTTGCTTCATACTCTTGCCACCGAGATTAACATCAATATGGTGATATGCTAGATCAGAAAGGGATACATTGATACCAAGTTCATCTCGCATCCTCAGCGTTCTTCTTGCCAACATTCTTGCTAAATAGCCTGCTTTAGCATTAGATGGAACAAGTCCATCGCCGAGCATATTACATAATGCGTGAAGATGATCCGGTATTGCATATATTCTTGCTAAAGGGTCGGTTATTGCAATAAATTGTTCATCGGTAATTTGGATACTTCGTTCTCTAAGTTTGGTAATGAATATACTGCGTAACTGTTCACCATCAACACCCGCTTCTATATTCATAATTCCGTTTAATCTACTCATTTCACCAAGTATATTGTCTAAGTCTAACTCTGGCCATTGCTTCGCTATTCCATCAAAGCCAGCTAAATCCTTCAACCAGGCTACTGTCTCAGGGTATATGGCTTCATAAATAGTTGGCGTACCAGCTGCCGCCCAACAAAATCTCTCAAGACCATAGCCGGTGTCAATAATTTGCAACGGCATTTCAGAATACATCTCACCTTTAATCTCTACATCGCCATTTTCATCTTCTTCAAGATTCATAAATACCAATGTAGCAAGTTCCAATCCACCAACGATTACTTCTACTGCAGGACCTGCATTACCGCCACCAGACCATGGATTTTCAACATAGGTAATTTCCTTAGCATCGATGCCAAAGGTTCCAGTGAGCATTTCATGACAATATTTTACACACTCCTCCATCCAATAGTATAAGCGGCCTTCATCGGGTTTGTTGAACACGTGATGAGCCATCATCTCAAAGGTTGTCAAGTGCCTACCGCTTCGACCAACAGCATCGACATCAGTTAATCGGATACACGGTTGTGAGATTGTTAATGGGTTAGCGGGAGGCTCTACCATACCTGAGGTTACGTGTGGTTGAAAATCTGCAATTGAGGCAATAGTCAGATGAATATCATCTCGCCATCTGGCCAGAATTGGATAAGGGTCAATTCTGGTGTGTTCTCTTGTTTCGAAAAACCCAAGGAATGCTTCGCGCATCGCGTCTTTGAGTTCCTTGCCACGCATGTGGTAACCACTAATTAGGGGGCTGCCAATGAAAGTATATTCGTCTTCACTCGTATCGCCGCAAGTCTCTCTTGTGTGGTCAGCGGTCCAGAACCAAAGATTAGTGACCCGGCATTGCTTTCTGATGTAGCCATTGTCATGAAAGACCACTAAATCAATTGGAGCCATCACCATGGATTTCACCTACTGTACACGTTCNCCAACATAACCAATGACTTGAACCCTACTACTATATTGACAAAATATTGACAATCCTCAAAGGTAAAATGAGTTACGGTGTATCATGGGCGATGAGTGGCGCAAGCATCTTCAGACTGAAGATGATGGTACAATGCGTATCAAGGCGCACGGTAGAATGAAAGTTGATGCTAGAATAGTAACCGATCAAAATCACTTCATTAATCACATCGATGACCGAGGACCAGAACAATTGGTCAATGCAGCAGAGATTCCGGGAATTGTCGGTGAGGCATGGGCAATGGCAGACTGGCATTTTGGCTATGGCTTGCCCATTGGAGGAGTTATTGCAACCGACATCAATCATGGTGATAATGGTGGTGCAATTTCACCAGGAGCTGTCGGTTTTGACATCAACTGCGGAGTAAGAGTCATGGCTTTGGATGCGACAATTGATGACATTCCAAATATCAAAAAATTAGGTGGTAGGATTGCCGGCAGAATTCCGGCAGGTGCATCTGGTAAAGGCGGCCTTGATATTGACATGGCGCAAATTAGAAACCTCACCGAGGGTGGTGCCCAAGCAGCAGTTGAAATGGGAATTGGATTCGATGAGGATTTGTCATCACTTGAGTCAAACGGTTTGCTGGAAGTTGAGGATGTTACACTTTCCAGCAGAGCCTTGGAACGTGGACTTAGGTCACTGGGTACGCTAGGTAGTGGCAACCATTTTTTAGAATTACAGTCAGTTGAAAAACTGGTGGATGAAAATACGGCAAAACAATGGGGACTATATGAAGGCCAACTATTAGCCATGATTCACTCTGGCTCTAGGGGTCTTGGCCACCAAGTGTGTAGTGAACACTCCCGCAAATTTGAGCAGAAGTTTCGGAGAACCTCCGACGGATGGTATGCAGAGGAATACGATTTCACCCTCTCAGACCGTCAATTAGCCTGTGCCCCAATTCATTCAAGCGAAGGGCAGCAATACCTGCAGGAAATGAATGCTGCAGCTAACTTTGCCTTTGCCAATAGAAGCGCTCTTGCTCACAGACTACGGGAAGTTCTGCGTCTTGAAATGGGCGTGGACGGTGAAGCTCGTACCTTGTATGACGTAGCACATAACATAGCTAAGATTGAGACTCACAATATCCACGGCAAAAATTGTCAATGTGCAATTCATCGCAAAGGTGCAACAAGAGCCTTTTCGGGGGACAGTGGTCAAATAGAGAGTAGTTTCCAAGCAACTGGCCAGCCGGTATTAGTTCCCGGTGACATGGGAACTGGATCATGGATAATGGCTGGTCCAAGAAGTGGGCAAAACCAAGCATTTGGCTCATCTTGTCACGGAGCCGGTAGAGCAATTTCAAGAACCGAAGCCAAGAAAACCATCGATGGTAAAGCTCTGAAACAGCGATTAGAGAACTCAGGAATTAGAATTCATGCTTCTACTCCAAATGTCTTATCTGAAGAAGCACCAGATGCTTACAAGGACGTCGATGAAGTCATTGGATTGACAGAAAAAGCGGGCTTGGCCCGTCCGGTTGTTAGGATGAAGCCAAATATTGTAATTAAAGGCTAATTACATGCAGAATTTGGTATGTGCTTGGCCAGGTATAGTTGGTGCCGCACCTGTGTGCACACCGTCTGGCTCTTCACAAATCACGCTTAAAAGAGTGTTCACCAAGTCTTTCAACTCATCTACCTGGCTTTGTAATTCCTTCATTCGACGTTTCATGTCTACTTTGTTCTCTAAGGTACTTCCCATCATATCCCATCCAAGGAAGTTGCCTTCCTTAACCTAATTTTGGTAAATTAGATTATTAATCTTTGAGGAAAATTAGTCATAAAGAAAGCGGTTTTTGTCAATGAAATATTTGACGAAGCGTTATATTCACCATGCAAGTCCGCAGAAATACGCCACTGTGGCTTAGGGGTATAGCACCTCATTGGTAATGAGGAGGTCGCGAGTTCAAATCTCGCCAGTGGCTCTTCTAACTCTTACGATGTAGATACAGTTCGGGAAAAATTTAATCTAACAATTTCAAAATCTCATCTCAATGGACAGAGAATCTGTCGAGCAAGTAGTGACTGTTAACCAGCCGCTCACTAAAATTTCTAAAAAGCCAATTATACTGTTGTGTATAATTGGTATGATACTTGCCCCTTTATCGGTATACGACGATGATTGGTTAAACTCTAATATCGATACAGATGATTTTTGGGGAACAATTATGCAACAAAATGTGTACATCAGCCTGGATACATTTCAAATGGAGATTTGCGCTGACGATGATTGTGAAATTGAAGAGAAGGAAAAATTAGGCGAATTATATCAAAGATGTTACGACGAAATCACTGAGGAAGAGGGAGAAAATGAAGTAGATAATGAAGAGATGGCAGAAATGTGCGGTCCTTGGAATGAACTACACAAAGCTGGAAAAACC
>FUFK010066384.1_pt1 | contig 94464 bp, 92 predicted proteins | sample 1021851 | NCBI WGS metagenome assembly FUFK01 (sample SAMEA51879418, study PRJEB19060) | metagenome
TGCCGATCTGTTCGATGGAACTGGTGGCAGAAACAGGCGTGTGGCTGGTTGGTAAGCCGCGGTGATCTGAACGCTTAACGAAATTATAGCCGAGCGACCCTTAAATCGCGGGCAGTTCCAGCTCTGCGTTTGCTTTTCGAAGTGTCGTCCGCATTCTGGAAGTTTTGGCGCCAAAGGCAAAACGGCGAGCTCCTGAGAGAGCCTATTGGGGCCAAGGCGACAAAGAAGACCGCGATAGTCGCTTCACGCCAGAAGAGTTCATGGAGCCGGTTTACGCAGCCTTCGGCGACATAGACCTGGACCCGTGCGGACACCCGTCCAGTCCGGTAGTCGCAACTCGCAGGTTCATCCTCGGCAACGGTGACGACGGGCTTCGAGACGCTTGGTTCGGCCGGTTCGTTTACGTCAACCCGCCCTTCTCCGCGCAGCTACGCTGGTTACGTCGAGCGCATGACCAATGGCGCATGGGAAACGCTCACACCATAGCTTGTCTGGTGCCTGCCAGAACGGATTCGGCCTGGTTTCACGAGACGCTTCGTGCTGATGCCGATGTCTATTTCCTGCAAGGGCGGGTCCGGTTTATCGACCTGCGTGGAGGGTCTCAGGCTACCCCTTTTTCGTTGATGCTTGTCGTTTTCGGCGCAACTGCTGAACAGAAGGAGGCCTTCGCGGCTACGGTCGCCGGGTTCTGGATGGATCGAAAATAAGAGCGGGGACGCCTGTGCCACGGGAGTCCCCTTTATCATCGATCAATTTCCAGTTTCCGTGAATTCGGCCCATCGCTCAACGAGAACACGAGCGCCGTCATTATACAGAAGCTCATTGTCCAAACCTCCATAACGAAGACCCGCCTTCGCAGTCTTGCGAGGACAGATCAGCAGATGGAGATGGGGATGGTTCAATGACGACACCCTTCCGGGCGAATGCTGTATCAACAGCGTGGCGAGCCCTCTCTCATCGGCAAGGATCCTCGCGAATGCGCGTCCTTTTTCCCAAGCGTGATGCATCCGGTCCACATCGGGGGTCGGGATCGTCAGATAGACAAGGATACCTGGGTTAACCTGCATCTCGTCGCACCCTTCGAGAAAGGGAAGGGACCTGGCGAACTGATCCTCTGCGCCGTCAGGCAGGATCACGTCCACCCTTTCCGCAGTGATGCCATCGGGTTCAGTTGGCGGCGGTTGGACGGGTTGCAGTTTTCGCCTGCCAAACTCGACAGCGGAGTTGGTTCGATCTTTGAATGTCGAACGCAGCACGCCGAACGTAAGAGTGTTCTCACTGAGCAGATAGAGCCAGCTTTCAGGATGGTTCGGATCTGTGGCGGCCATTGGCTTTGCTTTCGGCTTTGGCTTTTGTTTGGACGGTTTTGTCATCAGATCATGCCCCGCGACAAGCGAACGATCCGCGCCGCGGCCCGGCATGCGCCGTCGGCGCGTTCGTCATCGCAAAACGGCTGGCGCATACTCAATTGCAGACCGCAACTTCCAAGCTTCAGGGCAGGCCCCTGCGACCTATCAGCGCAAAGCCACAGCTCGTCATTCTCCCGCTCCACGAAGTGATGCCCGCAAAAGACCAGCAGTTCGGCAGGCGTCCGCATCGCAACATCTACAGTCACCAGATTGTCCATTTCCGGAGAAAGTCCTGCCCGGATGAGGATCGTATCGCTGGCAAGATCGATCGCCGCTTTGGAAAAATCCTTGAAGAAAGGATGATCGGCTGGGGTCACTCCAATCACCAGCCTGCAATCGCCGAATGCGATGGAACTTGGTGGCAGATAGGGCGATCAGACAGTTCGGATCGGTCCCGCCCAAGCCATGGCTACGAGAGGCAGAGCCAGCAGACGCAGGACCGGGTTGTATTCCTTGTGTTCGTTGTCTTTCATCGAGACTTCCTTTTTGCAGACGCGGGATCGGCCGATCCGGCGGAAGCATCGATCTTGATTTTCATCCTACCGATTTGCTTCGTATCTCCTTCAGTTATTGAACCTTCTGAATGGTCGCCCCGACCTGCGATGGAAGGGCCCTGCAGGCCCCGCCAATTCTCAAGCGAAGGGAGGGCGATTTGCCCTTCCCCTCTTTACGAAGTTCTTCTCGTCACGCTCGCAGAGCTGACCTTCCGGCGTGTGGACTTTGTCCACACAAAGGACCTGAGGCGCGAAGTAGCCGAACCAGTGGACAAACGGTCTGATCGACGGGCTCGCAAGCGGGGTGGATTCCGGTCGATAGGCAGGAATAGCTCGAGTTGTAGCCTGCGCCGTGTCCACAGCATGCAAAAATGGGGTTCCCCAGTTTTGCGGTATTGCGCCTACTAAAATTCTATGGACAAACGCCCGTTTTGCCGGTTATTTTTTCTGACCGAATGGGAAGGTGGAAGAATTTTGTCCACATTATCGCGGTCACGCCACGCGACATGATCGTGTGGACATTTGTCGAACAGCTTGTCTGGCGAAGACAGGGCCAGAATGCTCGAAGGGGCCTTTGAGCAGAGCCTCGTCTGTCTGGGCTTCGTCCACACCGTTTCGGGGCAATTTGGATTATCGAACCATACGTGTTTGCGATGGTCGAAGGCATTTAAAGTGGAAGCCTTTGAAGCTCCTCAACGCGCAGATAAGCGGACCGGATACTTGGCTTTCGCTCGCGTGCCTATTCGCCATTTTCGCGCTGCGTCGCGATGCTTCCTCCCGATGGATAATTCAATGGAGCTGACCACAATGGAGGCCGTGTCATGCCTTCCATGTTGCCGGTCTCTTCGGCTTGTTCAGACATTCGGCGCCGCGGAGAATTCATTGAGCATCTCCTCGATGCAAGCGCTCTCGGCTGTGCTTCATGTGTCCGCTTTGCGCCCCAATATCGGTCATTCGGGCTGTCGCTACGCGATCCTAAAAGCAGCCATTCGTTATCTACCTCGGCCAACTCCGGCCGAGGAGAAAGACAATGGGATATTCTAAGTATGATAGCGCGGGACTAGGACGAGCAGCATGGAATGCTGGAAAGATTGTCGGGACAAAGCGACCGCTCACCCAGAAGCAGATTTGGGCGATCCGGTTCTTTTTGGATCGAGAGGGACGGTTGCGGGATCGAACGCTGTTTGACTTGGCAATCGATAGCAAACTGCGAGGCTGCGATCTGGTTAAAATCAAGATCGGCGATGTGGTCGCAGGTGCCGACATCAGGAACCGAGCCACCGTAGTTCAGCAGAAGACCAATCGGCCGGTTCAATTCGAACTTACCAGCGATGTAAGAGCAACACTAATTTCTTGGCTGGAGAGGCGAGGAGGTAGCCATGCCGACTTCCTGTTTCCCAGCCGCATCGACAGCAATCACCACATGAGCACGCGGCAATACGCTCGGCTCGTTGATGAATGGGTGACAGCGATTGGCTTACGCAAAGCCGAATATGGAACGCATTCTCTACGACGGACCAAGGCCGCGATGATTTACCGGGCAACCGGAAACATTCGCGCGATCCAAATCCTCCTCGGCCATACGAAGATCGAGAACACGGTTCGTTATCTCGGAGTAGACGTTGAGGACGCTTTGCTCCTGGCCGAGCGAACAGAAATCTAATGCGAGAGCGGTCATTCAACACTTCCGGATGGCCGCTCTTTGGAAGCTCGGCTGCGACGCCGGACGTCCGCAATTGGGTGGAAAGCGGACCCTATACATCGAAGGCTCTCGTGTTAGGTCGTGGGATATGAGTCCTTGGATAACTGGTCTAATTGGCGGCGCTATTGCTGCGGTCCTTTGCGCCCTGGCGCTTCGGAATCAAAAGGCTGCGGAGATAAGCAGGGACGGCTGGAAGACCCTTCACCCCAGTTTACTTCTCCATGCCATTTTCATTCTGGGCTTCGCACTCACTTCTCTGTTCGCTTACATCGCTTTGAGCGGAGGATCGTCGTTGCCAGACGCCGACGCCCAAAACCTATATCTTGCCGCTCTATTGACCGCACTCGCAGTGATGACGGTTTATTTGTGGTGGACTACGTATGCGCAGACAATCGCATGGAAAGGGCAACAGCTTCGAGTTCGACGCGCATTTGGCAAAGACCGCAATTGGCAATTCACGGAAATTCGGTCCATCAAAGTGAGCGAATTTCGCGGTGACTGTCGCATCCGGTTCAATGATGGCTCCGGAATCACTTTCTCTTCTTACCTTCACGGCTCGAAGCAGCTTCTTGGGCGACTGCCTAAATCCAAGCGCTCAAGCTGAATGTCCGCTTTTGGGTCGTTATCGGCTAGTCCGGTTTCAGCCCAAAAAGCACGGAAGCCGCCTGACGGCTCCTAACGATCGCCTCGCCATGCGCGAAGGTCTGATTATGGGAGGAAAGCGGACGTGGAGCCCTCAGGTCATTATGTAGCCTTCAAGCCCCTTCAGAGGTGGCAGGCTTTCGAGGATGGCATTCAGATCCCTTCTGACAGCAGCTCCACTTGAGCTTCCACAGTTGCTTGGGAAAACAAAGCGACTGTTGGCTTCCTCAAATTTCCTGCCAACCGAAAATATCGCTGACGAAACTGAACCTAAGCCGATGGCACAATTCTTAGGAGTGATTGCTACGTCTTGCTCGGAATCTGAAGCTGGAAGATATGCAGGTAGCCGCTGCCTGAAGCTACGATACTCATCATCAGAAAGGCGCTTGCTGTCCAGAACTTCAAACTCGATCTCCGGCACGATTTCACCAGACCCAAAAACCCGATATCTTTTCGAGTAGATCATGCGATCGGGTGCGATTTCAACAAACACATTGCTTGATTCGAGATCGCCGACTTCTTCACCTCGCATGTAATGGTCTGCTCGCACCTCAAGGAACAAACTCTCATCGTCAGCCATGGGTCTCGGAGAACCGTCGCTACCAGTTCCCAAGTGTCTTCTAATGTCTGGCTCAGAGAAGCACGCTCCCAAGGAGACCGATAGAGATGCAACCACGAGCCAAATCGTGAGGGAATTGCGCATGTTTTCAGTTATGCTCACAGCAGCTCTATGTCCGCAATGGGGTCGGCAGCAGAAAGGCGGGTTTCGGCAGTGACCAAGCCGAAGCTGCCTGGCCGTTCTGAAGGTCGCCCGGCGGGATCGGCACTGCGAGATTTGGGTGGTTAGCTGCCATGTGCCTACATCGCATTTAGCCGAGAGGGTCCGATCCTCTCGCCGAAGTTCCAAAGAACCGCGTTGCCTTCATTAAGCTCTGTGTGAGCTGCGGGCATGATAGGATGAGAGTTCAACGCAACCGGCGAACACTTCTTGATCCACCTTTCCACGCTCCCCACGATGGACCTCAATTTCGACCAATCGACTCTTTCAATCACTTCTTCGTTGAATATTGATCGTTGTCGCGCACCCTTCTCTGTCCAGCAAGACATGGAATAGGGATTGAGGCACCCTTCAACATCGGTAGTTGCGGTCACTCTGATGATCGCCGGGCTTTCGAGGATCGTCCAACCCTTCTTGCCTATCTCCTCCCGATACTCCCTGCTGAAGGCAACGTTCTTCCGGGTTAAGCCTCCACCCACCTCTGATGGCCATGCGGCGAATGATCTGGCACCCTCGGATAGGTAGCTCGAAATTTCATCGGGCGACTTGAAAAAGAGATTCGGTTGGTCTGGTGCGGAATACTCTTCGAAAAGCTTAATGCCCGGCACTTCGAAAAGACGGCGCGAGAGGTCCGTCAAATCGTCCATTGCAGCATAAAAGATAATTGTCATCGGCATGATCTACCATGTAGCCGCAACGTCCGAAATCGGGTCGGCAGCAGAAAGGCGGGTTTCGGCAGTGACCAAGTCGAAGCTGCCTGGCCGTTCTGAGGGTCGCACCGACGGGATCGGCACTGCGAGATTTGGGGTGGGAAGCGGACAGCCGATCTTGCGAGCGCTAGATCACGTATCGAACACACTCCCCTTTGAGCCGAACCGGACAAAAGCTTGCCGGTTTGGCAATGGGGTGCCATGCGAATACATGTATGCTTCCATTGCCTCCCTTATGGTTTGGTCCCATTTTTGGTCATGAAGCGACACCGTCCAAACGAGCGGCGTCTTGTCGAAATTGGGCCCAAGCTTCGCCAACTCATTCTCCGTGAGAGGATCGATGCCGAATTCTGCGGTGAATTGTGTCTCCACGCCTGGGCCGACCAAGCGAAAATAACGCCTCCCATCCGAGCCGCCCCCTTCGGAAAACAGCTCAAAACCCCTTTCAGGGTCGTATGTTCGACGAGCTTCTCGATCCACAACAAAGGACATCACTAACTCCGATCGTTCCGATTGATCGCTCGCCAACGGAGCATATTATCGGCGGCACCTAATCTCATTTGTTCAGGGTAGACATTAAGTCTGCAATCGGTCGTCTGCGGAAAGACCGCTTAGCGCATCCGCGAACCCTGAAGCAGACGGACCGCTATCGGCCCACTTCAAGACGGTCTGTGGTGCGCCGTAGCCGACACATGCGGTCTCCGGTCAGAGCGTTAATCGAGCTGCCCAGAAAACTTGACAACGCGGGGTAAATGCCTCGCCAATCTATTCGTGGGGTCCGTCCATCCTGAAACTTCTGAGCCTCTATGAAATCAGCGGCCCAGATGGGTCCTTTGGAGTGGGGGGCTGACTGACAGGTCCTCCTTGAGCTTCGATGAGCCGGCGCAGTATCTGCCACGGCAACGCGATTGCAGAAACCTTTCTCTCTTCGCTTAAGCGAAAGCGCATTCGATGCCGAATCCAACAAACCCATGGGGAAGCCCAACGGGACGCGTTCGATGGCATTGCGATGCTCTAAACCGCGGCATGCAAGCAAGTCAGAACGGGATGCTGGCATCCGCATAATTCGAACGGCAACAGATCTCAAAAGCAAAATTATCTAGAAAACCAAGGGCTATTCGGTGCTAGATAATTCGATGGCACCTACGGACCCAGCGAATACACCCGACCGGCCTAACGCGTATGAGATGCGAAAAAAGGCTGTAGACTTCGCAGCCGCCCAACTCGTTTTCGACCGAAATTTTGCACTTGATGCGTTCTCATCCGGTTACTCCGCTGGCCGAGGAAAGGCTCTGCCTAAAAACCTCACCGCGGCAATCGTTGATCGGATTGATAGATATGGCCATGCTAGATTGGCTCAATTTTGTTTGGCTTATCTGCTTGCGCATGAAAACGCCGATGAAGGACTAAATAAACTAGCCTATCTTTCCTGCCTTCGTACTATTCGAGATGGTGCGAAAATGATCGCAGAAGCTGCTGATGAACTTGTCGAGCAGATTCAGCGACACGAGATTGAAACCAACGAAATCGAACCAGTTCGGGCTGAAACACTTCGGAGGCTTGCGAAGACCCTACACGGACGGTTTCGAGCTGAAATAGGTGAAGAACAGTTCGACGATCTCATTTCTCCAAAATCTATCGGCAATCCTTTGTCAGACCTTCGAACGACCCCCGGTCTTCCCGGCATCGCAGCCCTCCACAATGAAGTGGAGGCGATCCGTGAGGAATACGTTCGTGCTCAAGAGCAGCCTAAGCAGAAGGGAGTTGGNCCTGTTGGTATGCGCCCCGGGAACAAGCCGAACAGGGAGCAGAAAACCTTTATTCGCGATCTCGCGGGGCTCTACGAAGACGTCTTGGAGGCGCAGCCGACCGCTCATTACACGGCATCGGGACCGAGTTCGCCTTTTTTGCGCTTCATGCACCGGGTTTTCACGGAGTTCCACGAGCAAAGTGAAGTGCCGGTTGATCCCCACAGCTATTATTCGCCGTCGGTCGGGACTGTCCGCAACGTGTTGCAATCACGGTGACAAGTAACCCGCCAGGATCATTTTTGTCTGATTTCAGATAAGCCAGTGTGATCCAAAGAGAACGTCCTACGCAATAGAGGATTTTCATGAGATACACTGGACCTAAATTCGTGTGCTGCAAGCAAATCGCAGATATGTGCAATGTCAGCGTGGTCAGCGCGCGGCGCTACAGCAAGCTTCCTGACTTCCCGCAACCTTTCGAAATCGGCGGTTCAGTCAAGTGGTTGGGCGAGGAGGTTTGGGCGTGGATTATGAGCCGTCGCCGCGTTCGCAAGGCTTGAGGGTCAGGCCTTGCGCCGCCGCCGCCCTTCACCGATTTGTCCGACCGCTAACGCGTCGGATAGCAGTTTATCAGCCCAAATCGCCGCAAGCTTGCGGCGCCGGTCAATGAAGCCGGCCCGCATGTAGCGAAGCCCACTGCCCGACAATCCGGTCGGCGTGTGGGCGAGCATCAGATCAATAATCAGCGGGTCTCGCGGCCCACCATGCTCAACGATCCACTCGTTCATGATCGTGCTGAACGTGGAACGCCAGCCATGAGGGACATGGCGCTTTCGTAGACCTTCTCTCAGAAACAAGGAGCTCAGAGCGTTTTCCGACATCGGCTTATGAATGGAATGCGCACCAGGGAATACATAATTGCTACCAGCGCTGAACTTCCACGCTTCGCGCAGCACATCCGATGCCGCCACCCCAAGTGGCACTGGATGATTGAAGCTTTCGTCCTCGCGCTGTTCCAGTTCCTGTTTCATTTTGACCGCCGGTGCAATCCAGATTGCTTCGGTATCGCACCCCCCGGCTTCAGAATTGAACTCGCGAATGTCTTTCCATTCGAGCCACCGGATCATTCCCGGCCTCTGGGCAGTCAACGCCAGGAAGCGCGCAGCGAGCTTGACGACCGGACTGGCTTCGGCAGTATCGGTGAGTGACAATACGTCTCGAGCCTCTTTAATCGTTATCACCGCCGGCCAGCGTCGCTTCGACGGTTTAGCCTTGAGCACTTTTACGAGCGGAGCGGCAGGATCGGATGTGGCATCGCCGTTCGCGATTGCATAAGCGTATATCGCTGAAATACGCTGGCGCAGCCGATGAGCGGTCTCAATAGCGCCGCGGTCCTCGACCTTCTGCAAGGTCGCGAGCACATGGGTCGCATCAATTGCCGTAATTGGAAGCGAACCAATGTCTTCGAAGACATCGCGCTCCAAGCTTACAATGACGTCCTTCGCATGGACCGGCTTCCAGCGCAGCTCCTGTTTTGAAAACCATTCGCGCGCAACGGCCTCAAAGGTATGAGCCGCAGCTAGGCGGCTAGCGAGCGATGCGCGCTTGGCCTCGACAATCGGATCCTTTCCTCCCCTGAGCAAACGCTTGTCTTCGTCGCGAAGTTCACGAGCCTCCCTGAGTCCGACATCTGGATAGCTCCCAAGCGTGCGAAGCTTCTCCTTGCCGCCATATCTGTATTTATGCCGCCAAGACCGGTGTCCGGTCGGCGATACATGAAGGTAGAGCCCCCTAGAATCCGTTAGTTTATAAGATTTGGCGCCACCTTTTGCTCCCTTGCACTGAGCATCCGTCAACATTCTCTGATCTTTCTTCGAAACCTGATTACCACAAGCTTCTGACCAGCTGTCCTACGAACGCTCCGCGTTCAAGAAGGTGCTATCCTTCTGAAATCGATTGATATTTAATGATCGCGATTGAGCGGGACGCGAAAGGCAAGGCTGCCAATTGTCGCCTACGATACCATTAGGCGAGGTTGATCGCCAAAGCTTTGCGATACCCCCTGTTCCGCATATCGATACCCCCTAGCATACCCCCTGCCGGGTGATATTGGCTGATATCTCGTGATCAAGAAAGATATATCCTGGTCGCCGTAAGGCCCGGATAACTAACAATTTTGATCATACCTGATCGCAGATGATAAGCATTAATGGCGGAGAGGGTGGGATTCGAACCCACGAAGGGCTTGCACCCTTGCCGGTTTTCAAGACCGGTGCATTCAACCGCTCTGCCACCTCTCCGCGAGCGCGGGCTAGCTAGTCACTTCGGCCGAGCTTGTCACGCATTTACCTGCAAGGAGGACGGGCCGTGCCCCGTAAACGCCAAATGACACTTGCCGTTAAGCTTCGCTCTGCGACAATCGCCGGATGAAATTCAAACCCCTTCTCGCCGCCGCCGGGGCATTTGCGCTCGCANTGCCCGCCGTTCCCGCCACCGCCCAGCAGGACCTGAGCTTCGATGCCTANGTCCAGCTGCTGATCGCCAAGGCACGCGCCGAAGGNGTCAGCGAAGCGACTCTGGCGCGCATGACCGCGGGACTGGAGCCNAACGACCGGGTGATCCGGCTNGACCGTGCGCAGCCGGGATCGCCGACCTCGTCCGGCTACCCCGCTCTTGCGCCCTATATCGCGCGGCACGTCGATGCCGCGCGCATNCGCGGGGGACGCAGCGCCCGGGCCGANTGGTCGGGNACGCTGCGCGCCATCGAACGCGATTACGGCGTGCCGGGCGAAATCGTGGTCGCCATCTGGGGACATGAAACCGCCTATGGCGCGGTCAAGGGCGGGTTCGACCTGTCGCAGGCGCTTGCCACGCTCGCCTGGGAAGGCCGCCGCCGCGACCTCTTCGCCAGCGAGTGGGTCGCGCTGATGAAGGTGGCCGACAAGGGCTACTCCCGCGGCGAACTGCAGGGCAGNTGGGCGGGCGCCTTCGGCAATCCGCAGTTCCTTCCTTCGGTCTACCTGCGGCTCGCCGCNGACGGCAATGGCGACGGCCGCGCCGACATCATGAACGACAGCGCCGATGCGCTGGCCTCGATCGCCAACTATTTCCGCGACGCGGGCTGGCGCGAAGGCCAGCCCTGGGGCGTGGGCGCCTATGTTCCCTCCGGCTTCGACGTCGCGGCCTACCGCACGCCGATCGCTGCCCCGGTGTGTTCGCGCGTCCACGAACGGCACAGCGTCTACAAGCCGGTGTCGGAATGGCGCGCACTCGGCATCCAGCCCCAGCGCGCAATCGGCGACGACGTGCTGGTCACGCTGTTCCAGCCCGACGGTCCCGGCACGCCGGCTTGGCTGTTAACCTCGAATTATCGGGTGATCCTCGAATACAACTGTTCGAACTATTACGCCATGAGTGTGGGGCTGCTCGCAGATGAAATCGCCGAATAGGATACTTCTTNCTGCGAGCGCCGNNCTGGGCCTGCTCGGCCTGGGCGCCTGCGCTTCGAACGCGCAAGCCCCGGCCGCAAGCACCGCGCCCGNAGCGGGCAACGGCCCNGCCGCCGATTANCCCGTCGTNGTCGGCGATCCATTCACCATCGACGGCGTAACCTATACCCCGGTCGATACGATGAATTACGACCAGGTCGGCTATGCGGGGCGCGAAGAGGCCGGCGTGACGGGGGTGACAGGCGCGCATCGGACACTCCCCTTGCCGAGCTATGTCGAGGTGACCTCCCTCGACACCGGGCGGACCATCCTTGTCCGGCTCGAACGGCGCGGACCGATGACCAACGACCGGCTGATCGCACTGGCCCCCGACGCTATCGAGCAGTTGGGGATCGGTGAGGGAGCTCCCATCCGCATGCGGCGGGTGAACCCGCCCGAGGAACAGCGTGCGGAACTGCGCGCCGGGCGCGAAGCACCCCCGCGGATGGACACGCCGCAGGGCCTGCTCGAAGTCCTCAAGCGCAGGCTGCCGCCGCGCGGCTCGGCGCCGCTCGGCGATCCGCGGCAAGCCGAGGTGAGCGGTGTTGCGCCGACGCCCGAGGTCATCAAAACCCGCGCCACGAACGAGGAGGCGCTGGTGGAAGATGCTGCGAATGAAGCGGAAGAGCCCGCGCTCACGCCGGCCGAACCGCCGGCCGGACGGCCGCAGTTGCGCAATGCAGTTGAAGGCGGTCCTGCCCGCGCCCCGGTCATGGTGCCGACCGATCCGGACGGGAAGTTCGCGGTCCAGCTCGGCGCCTTTTCGGTCAGGGCCAATGCGCAGAAGCTGGCGCGCGAAGTGCAGGGCTATGTTGAAGACAGCGGTGCCTTGGCAATCGTTCGCGTGGGACCCTTCGCAACCCGTGGACAGGCGGAGGAGGCGCTCGCCAAGCTTCGCTCACGCGGTTATAGCGACGCGCTGATACGACCACTCGATTGATCCGCCGCGGCTCCTGCCCGGCGACGGGAGCACACTTGCGCAACCGCCTGACTTTACTGGCTAGCATGGCAATGGCCTGCATTGCTGCGCCGCTTGGCGCGCAGCGTGCGCCGGGCGCCGCCATTCCCAGCGAGGCCGATGCGCCGATCGCCTATCTGCTCGATACCACAAGCGGCCAGATTCTCTATCAGCGGGAGATAGACCGGCGGTTCATGCCTGCGTCGATCACCAAGGTGATGACGACTTTCCTCGCTTTCGAATGGATCGACGAGGGCCGCCTCCTGCGTGAACGGATCTTCGGTGTGCGGCCGGAGACTTTCCGCCAGTGGCACCGCAAGGGCTCGACCATGTTCCTCGCCGAAGACGCGCGCGTATCGGTCGACGACCTGCTTCACGGCGTGACCACCGTCTCCGCAAATGACGGCGCGGTGGTGCTGGCCGAAGGCGCGGCCGGATCGGTCGAGGACTGGGTCGCTNCGATGAATGCCAAGGCGCGCGAGATCGGCATGGCCAACAGCCATTTCGGCAATCCCAATGGCTGGATGGACGAAGGCAGGACGTTCGTCACCGCGCGCGATCTCGGCACGCTGGCGCAAGCCATGGTGGTGCGGCACCCGACGAAATACCGNCANTTCGTCGGCGCGCAGGGTCTCGAGTACAACGGGATCGAACAGCGCAACCACGATCCGATAACNGGTGTCGTGCCCGGTGCCGACGGNATCAAGACCGGCTATACCAACCAGGCGGGGTTCGGTTTCCTCGGGTCCGCCGAACGCGACGGCCAGCGCCTCGTGATGGTGGTGGCGGGCAGCCCGGGCGGACGCGAGCGGCGCCGCGCCGCGCGGCAGTTNATCGAATGGGGATTTCGCAATTTCGACAGCCGCGTGCTGTTCGCGCAGAACGCACGCATCGGCACNGCGCGCGTGCAGGAGGGCGGGGCAGGCACGGTCGGGCTGACCACGCCCCGGCCNTTGCGCATTGCCGTGCCCCGCGGCAGCGATCCCGAGATATCGCTGACGATCAGCTATGAAGGACCACTGCAGGCTCCGGTCGCGAAGGGTGAAGAAGTGGCCGAACTGGTGGTGTCGATCGCCGGCATGCCCGAGCACCGCGTGCCGCTGGTCGCGGCCGAAGAGGTGTCCGAAGCCTCGATCGTCCGCCGCGTCTTCAACGCATTCCAGAGCTGGCTCGGGTGAGCCCGGGCCGCTTCATCGCCTTCGAAGGCGGGGAGGGCATGGGCAAGTCCACCCAGGCGCGCCTNCTGGCGGACCACTTGCGCNANCGCGGNCTNGGGGTCGAACTNACNCGCGAGCCGGGCGGNACGCCGGGCGCGGAAGCGATCCGNACGTTGCTGCTCGATCCGCCNGCTGATGGCTGGACGCTCGAGGCCGAGGCGCTGCTGTTCGCCGCAGCGCGGGCGGATCACGTGGCNCGGCTGATCCGGCCTGCGCTCGGCGCGGGCCACTGGGTGGTCTGCGATCGCTTCATCGATTCGAGCAGGGCCTATCAGGGCGAGGCCGGGGCGCTGGGTGATGACCGCGTGATGGCGCTGCATTCGCTGGGCAGCGCGGGGCTATTGCCCGATCTGACAATCGTCATCGATGCGCCCGCGCAGGCGGTGGCGGGACGTCTTGCGCAGCGCGATGGCGGCGTCAGCGACGCCATCGGCGGGCGTGCAGCCGATTACCATGCGCGCGTCAACGCAGCCTTCCTCGCCTTCGCGCGTGCCGAACCCGNTCGGTTCGCNGTCGTCGACGGCAGCGGCAGCGTCGAGGATGTGCACCGGCGCATCCTGGCGGAAATCGCCACGCGGTTCGGTGATGGGGCGGGCTGATGCTGCTCGGCCACGAGACTGCCTGGCGCGAATGGCGCAAGGCCCTGGGCGGGGAACGCATGCACCANGCCTGGCTGCTGGCCGGNCGACGCGGCGTGGGCAAGGGCAGCTTTGCCTTCGCCGCCGCCTGCGAANTGGTCGGTGTGGATCCCGCTGATGCCCAGAACCATCCCGACATACTNACGCTCACCTACGCTCCAAAGGACGACAAGGAAGAACGCAAGCGCGCCGACGGCAAGNCATACGAGGTCGCGCGCAGCATCCGTATAGCGCAGGTGCGCGGCATGCAGGCGCGGCTCGGCACCCGCCCGACACTNGGCGACAAGCGCGCGATNATCATCGATCCGGCCGACGATCTCGAGCGCAATGCCGCCAACGCGCTGCTCAAGAGCCTCGAAGAACCGCCGATCGGCACTTATTTCCTGCTNGTCGCGCACAGTCCGGCCCGCNTGCTGCCGACCATCCGCTCGCGCTGCCGCGTGTTGCGCTTTCCGACGGTATCCGATGCCGAGATGGACCGGCTGCTGGCCGATCTCTCGCCGGGNGCGGACACTGCCACACGCGCGGCGGCGATTGCGGCGGCGGGAGGTTCGCCCGGCGCCGCGCTCCAGTTCGTCGACATGGAACTGGGCAAGGTGCGTCAGGCGATGGATGCAATCTTGGCCCGCGGCGATCCCGATTTCCAGCTGCGCGGCACGCTCGCGGGGCTGATCGGTGCGCGGCCCGACCGCGAACGGATCCGCGCGGTGCTCGAACTGGCCCGCTCGGCAGTGGCGCAACGGCTCGACGGGGCGATGGCCGATCCGCGACCCGTCATCGACACGCATAGCGAACTGGTCCGCCTGACCGGCGAGCAACCNACCTATAATTTCGATGCGGGACTGCTGGCNATGGAAATCGGCACCTTGCTCGCCAAGGCGGCTACCGCTAGCGAGCGAGCCGATGGCTGAACCCTATTACCTGACCACCGCGATCCACTATCCCAATGGCAAGCCGCATATCGGCCATGCCTACGAGACGATCGCGGCTGATGTTATCGCCCGCTTCCAGCGCCTGCGCGGCCGTGAAGTCCGCTTCCAGACAGGGACCGACGAACACGGTTTGAAGATGGCCCAGAAAGCCCGCGACATCGGCAGCACNCCGCGTGAGCTNGCNGATGAAATGTCGGGCCATTTCAAGGAACTGTTCGATGTTCTGAACATTTCCTANGACCGTTTNATCCGCACCACCGATCCCGATCACCACCGCGCGAGCCAGGCGATCTGGGAGGCGATGGAGAAGAAGGGCGACCTCTATCTCGATCGCTACGAAGGCTGGTACTCGGTTCGCGACGAAGCCTATTACGACGAAGGCGAACTGGTCGAAGGCGAGGGCGGGGCCAAGCTCTCGCCGCAGGGCACTCCGGTCGAATGGACCGAGGAGGAAAGCTGGTTCTTCCGCCTGTCCAACTATGCCGANCCCCTGCTCGAACTGCTCAAGACGCCCGGCTTCCTGGAACCGGTGAGCCGGCGCAACGAGATGGTCGCGTTCATCGAACGCGGATTGCAGGATCTGTCGGTCAGCCGCACCAGTTTCGACTGGGGCGTCAAGGTGCCCAGCGGCGATGGCCACGTCATGTATGTCTGGGTCGACGCGCTGACCAATTACATCACCGGCGTCGGCTATCCCGATGGCGGCGAATTGTGGGACAAGTTCTGGCCCGCTGATCTCCACCTGATCGGCAAGGACATCGTCCGCTTCCATACGATCTACTGGCCGGCCTTCCTGATGAGCGCGGACCTGCCGCTCCCGAAAAAGGTCTTCGGGCATGGCTTCCTGCTCAATCGCGGGGTCAAGGAATCNAAGTCAGCNGGCAATGTCACCGATCCGATGGANCTGGCCGACANGTTCGGCGTGGATGCGCTNCGGTACTTCCTCATGGCCGAGGTTACCTTCGGNCAGGANGGCAGCTATTCGGCGCAAGCGCTTGTTAACAAGGTAAATGCTGAACTAGCCAACAGTTTCGGCAACCTTGCCCAGCGCACGCTTTCGATGATCGCCAAGAACATGGNCGGCAAGCTCGANCNGTTCTCCGCAGCCAGCGAAGACGATACGCTCNTNGNCACAGTTNGGAAGGCCTGCGCCGAAACGCTGCCGCAAGAATTCGAAGCGCTTAATTTCTCGGTCGGGATCGAAGCCTGGCTGCGAGCCGTGTATGCCTGCAATGCCTATGTCGACGAACAGGCGCCGTGGGGGCTNAAGAAGACCGATCCCGAACGGATGAAGGCGGTGCTGCAAACGCTGTTCATCGCCATCCNCGACCTCGCCATCGCGATCCAGCCCGTCGTCCCCGAAAAGGCCGCGGCAGTGCTCGACCAGCTGGGTATCCCGGCGGATCGCAGGTCCTATGCCAACCTTGGCGATGCGGACTGGTTCGGCGCTTTGGCGGCGAGCGGCCATGCTATCGACAAGCCGACCCCGGTCTTCCCGCGGCTCGAATTGCCCGAAGAGGAGCCGGCCTGATGCTCGTCGACAGCCATTGCCACCTTGAATACGAAGGCCTCGTCGAAGACCAGGACGCGGCGCTCGATCGNGCGCGCGNAGCNGGGATCGAGGCCTTCCTCAACATTTCGACCAAGCGCGCGGAGTGGGACCAGGTCGTCGGTACCGCNANGGCCAAGCGCGACGTCTATGCCAGCGTCGGCATTCATCCGCACAATGCCGACGATCACGCCGAGTTGACACGCGAAGAACTGCTCGCGGCAACGCACGACGCTAAGGTCATCGGGATCGGCGAAACCGGACTTGATTACTATTACGACCATTCGGACCGCGCCGTGCAGCAGGACCTGTTCCGCCTGCACATCGATGTGGCCCGCGAGGTCCNNCTTCCGGTTATCATCCACACCCGCGANGCAGAAGATGATACGCTCGCGATCCTCGAAGACGAGCTGGGGAAGGGGGCTTTCCCCGCGCTGATCCATTGCTTCACCGCGTCGGCCGAGTTCGGGAGGGCGGTCATCGATCTGGGACTGTCGGTCTCGATTTCGGGCATCGTTACCTTCAAGAACGCAAAAGATCTTCAGGCGTTCGCGCGCGACATCCCGCAGGACCGGCTGCTGGTCGAAACCGACAGCCCGTTTCTCGCGCCGGTTCCGCATCGGGGCAAGCCATGCGAACCGGGCTACGTCCGCGACACCGCGCAGTTCCTCGCCGACCTTCGCGAGGAACCGCTCGCGAATCTGGCCGCCTATACCACGCGCAACTTCTACCGCCTGTTCAGCAAGGCCGCCGCGTGAAGCTGCTCATGCTCGGCTCCGGCACGTCGACCGGCGTGCCGCGGATCGGCAACGACTGGGGCGAATGCGACNCGCACGAACCGCGCAACCGGCGCACGCGCGTTTCGATCATCGTCGAGAACCAGGCGGGACAGCGGATTCTGATCGACACCTCGACCGACCTGCGCGCACAATTGCTGGCGAACGGGATCGGCAAGGTGGATGCGGTCTTCTGGACGCATGACCATGCCGATCACTGCCACGGCATCGATGATCTGCGCGTCATGCGCTACGATCGCAGCAACCCGCTGCCAGGCTATGCCAGCAGCAAGACCTGCGACAATCTGCGTCGCCGGTTCGATTACATATTCGAAGGACAGCACGGCTATCCCACGCTGATGTCGCTCAAGGATATCGCGGACGCCAGGCTCGTTGCCGGTTTCTCCTTCGACCATGTCGAAATGCCGCACGGACCGGTGACCAGTACCGGTTTCCGGTTCGAAGCGGATGGAAAATCAATCGTTTATGCGACCGACTTCAGTGAGATTACAGCCGGCATGCTCAAATGCTTCGACCGGGCCGACATTCTTGTCGTCGACTGTCTTCGCAAGCGGCCGCATCCCACGCATGCGCATCTCGACATGGCGCTCGATCTCGCTCGGCGGGCCAAGGTTGGCCGCACGGTCCTGACGCATATGGACAAGAGCATGGACTACCGCAGCCTGTGCGACGAAGTACCCGATCATGTAACGGTCGGTTACGATGGCCTGACGATGACCGCATGAACGAATACCAGATCGTCTCGCTGATATCGCTGCTGGGGTTCCTGATCCTGGTGACCGGCGCATTCCGGTCACACCGTGTGAACGTGAAAAAGGGTTTCTACATGGCCGCAGCATGGGCGGGCATCTTCGCAATCGTCGTCCTGTTCATCGATCTGGTGCGGTAGGGCAACACGCAGAAGCTCCTCCTCGCTCAAAGACGGTATTTAACATAATATATATTATCATTCCCTACGAGGAGGATAGGCCGCTTCCAAGCAGCCTTACCCTCCCGCAGCCTTGGCGTTAGAAGACAACCATGTCCGATCAAACCGACCGCTTGCTCCGCATCATGGCCCGCCTTCGTGATCCCGTCAGCGGCTGTGAATGGGACACGGCGCAGGACTTTGCCTCCATTGCACCGTATACGATCGAAGAAGCCTACGAGGTCGCCGACGCCATCGAACGCAGCGACATGGACGATTTGCGCGGCGAACTCGGTGATTTGCTTTTCCAGGTCGTGTTCCATGCGCGCATGGCCGAAGAAGCCGGAGATTTTGCCTTCGAAGACGTCGCACGTAGCATCGCCGACAAAATGGAGGCGCGCCATCCGCATATCTTTGGCGATGAAGGCGGCATCATGGAAGACGGCCGGTGGGAGGATATCAAGGCTGCAGAACGGTCGCGATCGGGGCAAAACAGCGCGATGGACGGCGTCGCAAACGCGCTTCCCGCCTTGCTGCGCTCGCACAAATTGCAGAAGCGTGCAGCACGGGTCGGTTTCGAATGGCCCGATGTCACCGGCCCGATAGACAAACTGCGCGAGGAACTGGACGAACTCGCGCAGGCACAGACCGATGACGAAAAACTGATGGAAGCGGGCGACGTGCTGTTTTCCGTCGTCAACATCGTGCGCCGCTACGGAGTCGATCCCGAACAAGCCTTGCGCGCTTCGAACGCCAAATTTGAACGTCGTTTCAGGAAGATGGAAGAACTTTCGCAGAACGAGGGCGAGGATTTCGCCGCGCTCGACCTCGATGGCAAGGAAACCTANTGGCAGCGCGCCAAACGCACGATCGGTTAGTCGAGCGCCTCGTATTGCCCCAGTTCCTTGGGGTTGAGCCGCACCGTGATCAGCCGGTTTGCGCCGCCCTCTTCTTCGGCGACATCGTCGATCACCTCGCCATGCGCATGCAACCAGGCAATCCGGCGACCATCGCCAGCGGGAACTTCGAAAGTGCGGAGCGAGGCATTGCGGGTCAGCATCTCGCCGAGCCGTTCGAGCAGGGTATCGACCCCCTCACCCGTCAGCGCCGACATCGCTACCACATCGTCATTGCCGACGACCTGTTCGGCCAGTTCTTCGGCATCTTCNGGCGATAACTGGTCCCACTTGTTCCACACTTCCAGGACGGGGATCGAAGGCTCTTCGCCTTCCTCGTCGGCCACCCCGAGATCACGGAGAACCTGCAGCACCTGCGCCTTCTGCGCGCCGGTCGACGGGTTCGAGATATCGCGAACGTGACAGATCACGTCGGCCGCGGTGACTTCTTCCAGCGTTGCGCGGAACGCGGCCACGAGCTGCGTCGGCAGGTCGGAAATGAACCCGACCGTATCGGACAGGATCGCTTTCTCGACCCCGGGCAACGCAATTGCGCGCATCGTCGGGTCGAGTGTGGCGAACAGCAAGTCTTCCGCCATCACCCCTGCCCCGGTCAACCGGTTGAACAGCGTCGACTTGCCCGCATTGGTGTAGCCGACCAGCGCGACCACCGGCCACGGCGCGCGTTCGCGCCGTTCGCGGTGCAGGCCGCGGGTCTTGCGCACCTGTTCGAGTTCCTTGCGCAGCCGCCCCATCCGCTGCCGGATCATCCGGCGGTCGGCCTCGATCTGGGTTTCACCCGGACCGCCGAGGAAGCCGAACCCGCCGCGTTGCCGTTCGAGGTGGGTCCAGCTGCGCACGAGCCGGCTCTGCTGGTAATCGAGATGGGCGAGTTCGACCTGAAGACGGCCCTCGGCAGTGGCCGCGCGTTCGCCGAAGATCTCGAGGATCAGTCCGGTGCGGTCGATGACCTTGCGCGCCAGCTTGTCTTCCAGATTGCGCTGCTGGATCGGCGTGAGCGCGCCGTCGACCACGACCAGTTCGACCTCGTCCTGTTCGCAGGCGATGCGGATGTTATCGACCTGACCGGCGCCGAACAGCAGGTTCGGGCGCACCTCGCGAACGGGCAGCACGAAACTCTCGGCGATGACCACGCCGATCGCCAGAGCCAGCCCCTCGGCTTCTGCAAGCCGCGACTGCGCGTCGAGGTCATAGGCCATCCCGCGAATGTCCGGGCACACCACGAGCGCCCGTGCACCGCGAGAGACCTCGCCCATCAAGTCGTCATCGAAACTCAGTTGTCGTCCTCTTCCCAGTCTTCGGTCAGATCGACCGGTGTTGCGGGCTGGATCGTCGATACGGCATGCTTGTAGGCAAGCTGGACGTAACCGTCACGCTCAAGCAGCATGCAGAACAGATCGTAGGACGCGATCCGGCCCTGCAGCATCACCCCGTTGACTAGGAACATGGTGACCTGCGCTTCCGCCTGACGGACCCGGCTCAGGAACACGTCCTGCAACAGCCGCTGCTTGGCCCCCGAACCCTGGCTCGTAAACTGCTCGGTATCGACCGGCTGCGCGGGCATGATCGTGCTGATCGCGTGCTTGTAGACCAGCTGCGACTGGCCATCGCGGCGCAACAGGATCGAGAAATTGTCGAACCAGGTGACAATGCCTTGCAGCTTCACGCCCTTGACCAGGAACATGGTCACCGGGGACTTGTTCTTGCGCAGCAGGTTGAGGAAGGCATCCTGCAGGTTCACGGGACGGCCGCCCGATGCAGGTTCAGGGGGTTTCGGACGCGGTCGTGCCGAGAGTGTCTTTTCGCCGGACATGTCTTTTCCCGTTTCTTGGCGGCCCTCCACCGAGCCGCAATCTGGGCGCCCGCGACGCCCGTGTGTGCATCCGCAACTCTTTGCGAACGCCATTAATGTGGGACATCGCACCGTCGTGCGCAATGCATTCCTTATTCTGTCGCACAACGCGCAACTTTCCCGATCGCTCCTACTTTTTCGGCTCGCTCGGCTTGCGTTCGACCATACCCAGCAGCTTCAGCTTGCGGTGCAGCGCGGAGCGCTCCATCCCGATGAAGGTCGCGGTCTTCGAAATATTGCCTGAAAAGCGACGGATCTGGACAGTGAGGTACTCGCGCTCGAAATTCTCGCGGGCTTCGCGCAGCGGCGCTCCCATCATCGCCCCCACCCCGCCGTTTCCGCCGAGCTTACCCCCGAGCACTTCCTCGGGCAGCATGTCGACCTCGATCTGTTCGAGATTTTCGCGCGGGGTCAGGATGATCGTGCGTTCGACCACGTTGCGCAGCTGGCGCACGTTGCCCGGCCAGTCATAGGCCTGCAGCGCCGCCATCGCCTCGTCGCTGATGGTCGGGGGGCGCAGACCCTGTTCGGTCGCATAGCGGGCAAAGAACCCGTCGGCGAGCGCGGGGATATCGTCGCGCCGCTCGGCCAGCGAGGGCACTTCGACGGGCACGACATTGAGGCGGTAGAACAGGTCTTCGCGAAAGCGCTTCTCCTCCATTTCGCCGGTGAGATCGCGCGAGGTGGACGAGACCACCCGCACATCGACCCCGATCTGACGGGTTCCGCCCACGCGGACGAAGCTTTGTTCGGTAAGCACCCGCAGGATCCGTGCCTGCGTGGAAAGCGGCATGTCGGCGACTTCGTCGAGATAAAGCGTCCCCCCGTCGGCGGTCTCGAGCAGACCCGGGCGAACGAGCTTGCCATCGGCTTCCTCGCCGAACAGCTCCTCTTCGAAACGTTCGGGTGTTATCCGGGCCGAATTGACGATGACGAAGGCCTTGTCGGCACGCGGGCTCCAGCTGTGGAGCAGCCGGGCCGCCACTTCCTTGCCTGCCCCGGCAGGGCCGGTGACCAGGACGCGGCTGCCGGTACTGGCGACGCGCTTCAGTGTGGCGCGGACCGCATTGATNACTGCCGAATTGCCGGTGAACTCGTCACCCTGCCCCTGGTTTTCGCGCAGNCGCGTNTTCTCGCGNCGCAGCCGTTCGGTTTCGGTCGCACGTTCGACCAGGTGCANCAGCCGCTCGGCCTCGAACGGCTTCTCGATGAAATCGACCGCGCCGCGGCTGACCGCGCTGACCGCGGTGTCGATGTTNCCNTGGCCCGAAAAGATGATGACCGGCAGATCGGGTTCGCGCACCTTGATCGCGTCGAGCACCTCCAGCCCGTCCATCTGGCTGCCGTGCAGCCACACATCGAGCAACACGAGGCTCGGCCGCTTCTGGTCGATGGCTTCCAGCGCGGCGGTACTGTCGGCGGCGGTACGGCACTCATANCCCTCGTCGCTCAGCACCCCGGCCACCAGTTCGCGGATGTCGCGTTCGTCGTCGACGATCAGAATATCCAGCGCCATGCGTCCCTATCCTTCATTCTTTGTCGTTGTCTGCGCGTCGCTTTCCTCGGCGAGAGGATCGCGCGCGAAGCGCATCGTCACCCGCGTGCCCCCGGTCTCGACCGAGGTGAACGTCATTTCACCGCCGTGTTCCTCGACGATCTTGTTGACGATCGCGAGGCCCAGTCCGGTGCCCTTTTCACGCGTCGTCACATAGGGTTCGAGGATATTAACCCGGTCTTGNGGCAGGCCGATACCATTGTCTTCCACCGAGACCGAGATCGAATCCTCGGCGGTCTCNACCTCGACGCGGATCCTGCCGCGGTAGTCGACACTCGCCGACTGCGCNTTGGCNTCGATCGCCTCATAGGCATTCTTGAGCGTGTTTGTCAGCGCCTGACCCAGTTGGTGACGGTCGCAGCGGATGCGCAGCGGGCCTTCGTCTGGGGCCTGGAAACGGTAATCCACCGCGGGATGCGCCACTTCCTGCAGGAACAGCGACTGGCGGATCAGGTCGATCGCGTTTTCCGTCCGGAAGGTCGGCTTGGGCAGCCGCGCGAAGCTGGAGAATTCGTCCACCATCTTGCGCAGATCGCCGACCTGGCGAACGATCGTGTTGGTCAGTTCGTCGAACAGTTCGCCGTCGATCTCGATCTGTTTGCGATAGCGCCGTTTCAACCGTTCGGTCGCCAGCTGGATCGGGGTCAGCGGGTTCTTGATCTCATGCGCGATCCGGCGCGCGACATCGGACCATGCCGCCTGACGCTGGTCGAGCAACTGCCGCGTGATATCCTCGAATGTGATCACATGGCCATCGCTCTCGCGGCCGATCTTCACGGCGAAGGTCAGCAGTTCGCCATTGCGGCTGTGCGAGATGACGCCCCGCGTCAGCCCGCCGCGCACCATGGCGCCGATCTGCGGGGCCAGGTCGTCGAGTGTCGCGGGCGTGCTTTCGCCCGCCGCATCGTAGCCCAGCATCGACTGCGCGGGGGCATTCATCAGCAACAGGTTCAGGTCGGCATCGACCGAGATGATTCCTGCACTCACCGATTCCAGAACCGCTTCGATGAACCCGCGCCGTTCCTCGAGTTCGATATTGGCGGAAAGCAGCGCATCGGTCTGTTTTTCGAGCTGCGCCGTCATGCGGTTGAAGGCGCGGTTGAGCAGGCCGATCTCGTCGGCCCCGGTGCGCCCTTCGACGCGCAGCGCGAAATTGCCCGCGCCGACCTTGCGCGCAGCGGCGACCAGATCGGTAAGCGGTTCGACCTGCCGGTCCGCGAACCGCAAGGCAAACCATACCGCGACGCCCACCAGCGCCAACGAGACGAAGAACAGCGCGAGATTGAAGCGCAACTGCAGCGCACGTGCACGCTTGGTCAGTTCCTCGTAGGCAGCGGAAATCGAGCGGGCGGATTGCCAGCTGCGGAAGGTCGCCGCCTCCGCATTGCGCGCGGTGTAGAGATAGATCCCCGCCTCGCGGTCGATCGGCGCCACCGCCTCGATCCGTTCGGCGCTGCCGCGAACCGCAACCTGTTCTCCGCGGGCAAGCTTTTCATAGGCATCCTGGGCGAAGGTTCGCGGATCGCTTGCCTCGCTCAGCCCATAGACCACCGCAGTGCGCATGGTGTCGTCGGGCATCGCCTGGAGGATGGCGCTTTCGATGACATCGCGCGGTTCGGCCTGGTATTGGTAGACGAGCGCAAAGTTGGGATCGGTTACCTGCACGCGCGCAAGGATGGCGCGCATGTCCATTGCCATCGAGATCGTTTCATTGCCGAGATCGAGCTGGTTTTCCTCGTAATATCCTTCCGCGAGCTGGTTGGCATTTTCCATCAATCCGCGCGAATTGTCCGAAAACCAGAAATCGACGCCCGACTGGAACAGGAAAGCGGCGAACCCCGCCACCAGCAGCGTCGGGACCGCTGCGATCATCGAAAAGAAGAACACCAGTCGGACATGAAGCCGCGCGGTACTGCCGGCAGCGCGCCGCAGCGCGATCCGCCGCCCGGCAAGCACGAGCAGCGCCATGGCGGGAATCAGCGTACCGATCAGCAGGCCGGCTACCTGCCGCGATGGCAGGAGCGCGCCATCGGGCGGTGCATTGGTGAAGGTTGCCCAGGTGCTGGCAACCATAACCAGGAAAGCGATTGCGGCGACGACCTCGATATAGCCGACCATGTTGCGTTTGCGCGAGGTTACGACGAACCTGCGCCACCAGCGGGGCGTCTGTCGTCCACTTCCTGCTGTTCGCGTCGCCATCGTGGCGCGCATACAACGGGACTGTTGCACTTTTGCAAGTATAAATTCGTCAAACCCGCCGCGGTCCGGTCGAAACGCGGGATCAACGGCGACGAGCGTAGCTTTCAGGAGCGATGTCGAGTTCGGAAAGCCGCTTGCGGAGCGTGTTGCGGTTGATGCCAAGCATCCTCGCAGCGCGCAGCTGGTTGCCCTCGGTCCGTTCGAGCGCGAGTTCGAACAGCGGCCTCTCGAAGGCAGCCAATGCGGTGTGATAGACAGCCCCGTCNGCCGGCCGCGCGTGTTCGAGCCAGCGCTCTACNGCGGCGGCAAGACCGTCCTTCTGCCCCTCACCCGTCTCTNCGCGCGCGGCGGGAAGGATGTCCTCGACCGCGGCTGCATCGATTACATCTTCGCGCGCCATGAGGACGAGCCGGAAGACTGCATTGCGCAGTTCGCGGACATTGCCCTGCCACGGTCGCGCCTCGAGCGCGTTGATCGCCTGCGCATTGGCCTTACGGACGGGCAGTCCCTCATTCGCCGCCTGGCCGAGGAAATGGCGGACCAGCGCGCCGATGTCCTCGCGCCGCTCGCGCAGCGGCGGCAGGTGAATCGGCACGACGTTCAAACGGTAATAGAGGTCCTCGCGGAAACGCCCGTCGGCGATCATCGGAGTGAGGTCGCGATTGGTGGCCGCCACGATCCGGACGTCGACTCCGATCTCCTGCCGCCCGCCAACGCGGCGAATCCGCCCTGACTGCAGCGCCCGCAACAGGCGCGTCTGCGCTTCCGCCGGCATGTCGCCGATCTCGTCGAGGAACAGCGTGCCGCCGTTCGACTGTTCGAACTTGCCGATCTGCTGTCCGACCGCGCCCGTGAATGCACCGCGTTCGTGCCCGAACAACTCGCTTTCGAGCAGATCGTGCGGGATCGCCGCCATNTTGACCGCNACGAACGGACCGGTCTTGCGCGNGCCAAGCTGGTGGATCGCCTCGGCGACCAGTTCCTTGCCCGTGCCGCTTTCACCGGTGATCAGNACCGTGAGATCNTTGCGCAGGACCCGCGTGATCATCCGGAACACGCCCTGCATCGCGGGACTGCGGCCAATCAGCGGAAGCGCGCTGTCTTCGCTGTCATCCGCGCCNTCNAGGACCGGCCGACTGGCAACCGCCTGCGCAACCGCCTGCGTCAGCTCGTCGAGATCGAAGGGCTTGGGGAAATATTCGAAAGCATCGCTATCGCTTGCGCGGACCGCCGTATCGAGCGTGTTCTGGGCCGACAGGACGATCACCGGCATGTCGGGCGCGCGCGATCGCACGGCATCGATCGACGCCAGACCGTCGCCGTCGGTCAGGATGACGTCGGTCAGCATGACGTCGAACGCCTGCTCGTCCAGCAAGACATCGCGCCGGGCGAGCGTATCGCACGCCGTCACTTCGAACCCATCATCGCGCAGCGCTTCGGTGATCACCGTTGCGATGCTCTTGTCGTCTTCGACCAGCAGGACCGTGCGTGCCATGTGCTCCCCCTACCCTGCGACCGGCAGGTTAATGCGAAAATGGGTTTCACCCGCGCGCTCGTCGCGCTGGTGCGAAATGCGCCCGCCCATGTCGCGCAGCAGCTTGCGCACCAGGGCAAGCCCGAGCCCTTGCCCGTGCGGCTTGCTCGAAACGAACGGTTCGAACACGTGATCGCGCAGCGCCGGTTCGATCCCGGATCCGCCGTCGGTGACCGTGATCTCGATCGGCAGGCGGGTCGCCTTGCCCAGACGGATGGTGTTGAAGACCAGGCCGCTGACGAAGCGGGTGCGCACACGCACCCGGGCGCCGTCGAGCGCGGCGCTGGCATCGCAGGCATTGGCGATGAGATTGATCAGGACCTGCTCGAGCGCGCCCTGATCCGCCGCGACCGGGGGGAGCGAGGGATCGAATTCCTCCACCAGTTCGCAGGGATCGTCTCTTCCCGCGCGGACTGTCGCCATCGCGTTGCGAATGGCCTCGTGCAGGTTGCACGGCCCGGTAATCTCGATCGGCTTCGCGCCGAGCTGCTGCATGCGATCGATCAGCTGCGCAATCCGATCGACTTCGGCGGAGATCATTTTCGCCAGCGGCTTGTCCTTCCCTGCCACGCGGCGGGCGAGCAGCTGGCTCGCCCCCCGGATGGCGGAGAGCGGATTCTTGATTTCATGTGCGAGAACCGCGGGTGCGCGCAATTCGACGCGCTCTTCGGCGTCCTCGTCATTGTCGGGCTGCCCTGCGTCGGACAACGTGAGCACGCGCCATCCCGCGGATGCATGAATGGGCGAGCTGCTGATATTGATCCGCCGCTCACCGACAGCGGTGGCGATGGTCACGCCCCGGGCGATGACCTGCGCATCGACACTCGAGAGGCGCTCCGTGAGCCGTTCGTCGGCGATTCCCACGACATCCCAGAACCGCTTTTCGGATAGCTTGCGGGCGCTGCGGCCGAGCATTTCTTCCGCTGCATAATTGGCTTCGACGATGCGATCGTCCTCGTCCAGCAGCAGCACCGCGAAGATCATCGCGGCAAGCTGGGCGCGCGCATCGGGTGCGCCGGAAGACGGGGTCACGCGGCGCGGCGCCGCAGGAAGGGCTCGTAGAAGGCTTCGATTTCCTCGAGCACCTTGCGCGGATCGTCGATGAAATTGACGAAATTGCGGAACTCCGCCGAGCCGTGCATGCCCTTGGTGTACCACCCGAGATGCTTGCGCGCGATCTTCGTCCCGACGCCNTCNCCGTAATGATCGAGCATCGACTGGTAGTGTTCGACAAGGACGTCGTACTGCTCGTCGAAAGCAGGCGTCTCAAGCACTTCGCCGGTGCGCCACCAGTGCATGATCTGGCCCAGCAGCCACGGTTTGCCATAGGCCCCGCGCCCGATCATGATGCCGTCGGCACCCGATTGCTCGAGCGCGGCCGCGGCGTCGGCTATCGTGCAGATATCGCCATTGGCGATGACCGGGATCGAGACCGCATCCTTCACCTTGCGGATGAATGCCCAGTCCGCCTGCCCCTTGTACATCTGGTTGCGGGTTCGGCCATGGACGGTGATCATCTTCACGCCGAGGTCTTCCGCGATATGCGCCAGTTCGGGGGCGTTGAGATCGGCATGGTCCCAGCCCATCCGCATCTTGACGGTCACGGGCACATCGACCGCCTTGACTGTCGCTTCCATCAGCTTCGTCGCCAGCGGCACTTCGCGCATCAACGCCGACCCGGCCAGCTGACCCACGACCTTGCGCACCGGACAGCCGAAATTGATGTCGATGATAGCCGCGCCGTTGTCCTGCTGCAGCTTGGCCGCCTCGGCCATGCTGTCGGGATCGCAGCCGACCAACTGCATCGACACCGGTTCCTCGATCGCGTCCCAAGCCGCCTTCTGGACGCTCTGCCGCGTTTCGCGGATCGCCGCTTCGCTGGCGATCATCTCGGTCACATTGAGGCCCGAGCCATAGCGTCGCACCAGGCGCCGGAACGGCAGGTCGGTCACGCCGGTCATCGGCGCGAGCACCACCGGCGTGTCGATCGACACGTTGCCGACCTCGATCGGCTGCGGGGGTGCGGGCGGGAGCGGTTGCGTCGTCATATGGAATTCATTGCCTAAATATTGGGCAGGCACATAGTGCGTTGCAGCGAAAACGGCAAGCCGCTAGCGCGCTGCTTTCGTATGCAACACGCGCCCCCCCTTCCCGCCTTCGCGGCAATCATCGTCGCCGCAGGCAAGGGTATCAGGGCGGGACAGCCGCTGCCAAAGCAATTTGCGGAATGGCGCGGCAAACCGGTCCTGCGCCACTCGGTCGAAACCCTACTCGAAGCCGGGGCGGCCCCGCTCCTCATCGCGATCCCCGAAAACGGCGAAGCGGCTGCGCACACGGCGCTGGACGGACTGGCGGGCTATACCCTCGTCGCCGGAGGCGAGACTCGTCAGCAATCGGTTGCCCGGGCGCTGAGCGCTATCGAAAGCGCCGATACCGTGCTGATCCACGACGCGGCGCGGCCGGACCTTCCGCGCGCGGTGATCGAACGCTTGCTTGGCGCGCTTGAAACCCACGCTGGCGCCATTCCGGTCCTCCCGGTCGTCGACAGTCTGGCTTTCGAGGAAGAGGGGCTGATGGCCGGTGCCGCGCCGCGCGAACATTTGCGCCGGGTTCAGACACCGCAAGCTTTCCGCTTTGCCGCCATTCGCGATGCGCATGCCACTTGGGCAGGCGAAGCCGATGCGGGCGACGATGCGCAGGTGCTGCGTGCAAGTGGCGGAGACATCGCGCATGTCGCGGGCGACGAGCGGCTTGCCAAACTCACTTTCGCGGAGGATTTCATGACCCGATTACCGCCCCTGCGCACGGGCATGGGCTACGATGTCCACCGGCTGGCCGAAGGCGAAGAGCTGTGGCTCGCTGGGGTCCGGATCGAACACGACAAGGGCCTGGCCGGCCATAGCGATGCGGATGTGGCACTGCACGCCATTGTCGACGCATTGCTGGGGGCGATCGCTCAAGGCGATATCGGCAGCCATTTCCCCCCCAGCGACCCGCAGTGGAAAGGAGCGAGCAGCGATCGCTTTGTCGAACACGCTGCCCGGCTCTTGCGCGAAGCCGGCTACAGCGTTGGCAATATCGATCTGACGATCATCTGCGAAGCTCCGAAGATCGGGCCGCATCGCGACGCCATGCGTGCGCGGATCGCCGAACTGCTCGGCGTTGACATCACCGCCATATCGGTAAAGGCCACGACAACAGAGCGGCTCGGTTTCACGGGCCGCGGCGAAGGAATTGCAGCGCAGGCCGTGGCAACCGTCATCAGGGAGTAGATTGATGCGTATGGGATATCGCAAACGGATGGGCGCCGCAGCGCTTGCTGCATTCGGCCTGCTTGCGGCGCAGCCGGCGCTGGCGCAACGCTGCATCGCCCCGCAGGACGTGACCGATACCGGCATCTATGCGGTCCCGATCCTGGCGGAAGGCTTCCGGGCGTCGTGCACCCCCTACCTGGCCGAGGACGGATTTTTCGCAACCCGCGGCGAAGCATTCGTCGCGCCCTATGCCTCGATCCAGTCGGATCGCTGGCCCGGCGCTTTCCGCACCTTCATGGCGCTGGCGAACGGCAAGGATGACGACGGCACGGCCGCGATGCTGTCCGACCTGCCACCCGAGACACTGCGCCCGATCGTCGACGCCTTCCTGGCGCAGAAGATCGGGGAAGAGATCAAGCCCGGGGATTGCCCGAAGATCGAGCAGGCCATGGAACTGCTGGCGCCCCTTCCCCCGGAGAATTTCGGCGGACTGCTGACCTTCATTCTCGATGTTACCGATGTAAAGGAACCCGACATCTGCCCGGCTGAGCAGCCATGACCGGCGGACTGCTACCCGATGATATCGAGACGCTCGCCCGCCGCGTAGTCGAGGAAAACGCGGCGCTCGGGCGCAAGGTGACCGTCGCCGAAAGCTGCACCGGCGGTCTCGTCGCTGCCGCGCTGACCGAAATCCCGGGATCGTCGGCCGTGCTCGACCGCGGTTTCGTAACCTATTCGAACGAAGCCAAGATGGAATGTCTCGACGTTTCGCTCGAGATCATCGAAACCTTCGGGGCAGTTTCGATCGCCTGCGCCTGGGCCATGGCCAAGGGCGCGCTCGACAGGAGCCATGCCGATGTGGCGGTTGCCATCAGCGGGGTCGCCGGGCCCGGCGGCGGCACCGATCTCAAGCCCGTGGGGACGGTCGTCTTCGCGCGTGTCGTTCGCGGAGATGGCGTCGAACCCGAAGGCGAACTCAAGCGGTTCGAGCCGACTTCGCGCGCCGACATTCGCCGCGAGGCGGCGATCTGCGCGCTTGAACTCTTGCTGCCCTAGAGGTTGGCGGCGGCGTTTTCGCGGCCGTACAGTTCGTCCGCACGATCTTCGAACGCCTGCACCATTTTGCGGAAGGCACGGTCGAAATACTGGCCTGCCAATGCTTCGAAGACCGCGTTGCGGAAAGTGAAATCCACGCAGAAATCGATCTCGCACCCTCCGTCCTCGGTCGGGGTGAAGGTCCAGTTGTTGTCGAGATCCTTGAGCGGTCCGTCGACGTAGAACACTTCGAGGTGCTCGGGACGCTGCTTGACGACGCGGGAGGTGAACTTCTCGCGGATCGCCTTGAAGCCGACCAGCATGTCGGCGACCATTTCGGTTTCGCTGTCGCTGCGCACGCGCGTCGCGACCACCCACGGCAGAAATTCGCCATAGCTGCCCACATCGGCGACGAGGTCGAACATCTGTTCCTGGCTGTAGGGCAGCCGCCGTTTTTCACGGATGCCGGGCATCAGGCGCCTTGCTTGGCGAGCTTTGCTTCGCGCGCGGCGCGCATTTCGGCGAAATCGTCGCCCGCATGATAGCTCGAGCGGGTCAGCGGGCTCGATGCGACCTGGAGGAAGCCCTTCGCCCGCGCGATCGAGCCATAGGCCGCGAACTGCTTGGGCGTGACGAATTCTTCCACCTTCGCGTGCTTGGGCGTAGGCTGGAGATACTGGCCCATGGTGATGAAATCGATGTCCGCGCTGCGCATGTCGTCCATCACCTGATGGACCTCGAGCCGGCCCTCGCCCAGACCGAGCATAATGCCCGACTTGGTGAAGATCAGCGGATTGTGGACCTTCACCTCTTCGAGCAGGCGCAGTGAGGCATAGTAGCGCGCGCCCGGGCGGATCGTCGGATAAAGCCGCGGGACGGTCTCGAGATTGTGATTGAAGACATCGGGGCCTGCCTCGCAGATCTCTGCGATCGACTGCTTCATCCGTCCCTTGAAATCGGGGGTCAGGATTTCGATCGTCGTATTCGGCGTTTCGCGGCGCAGCGCGTTGATCACCTTGACGAACTGCCCCGCACCGCGATCGGGCAGGTCATCGCGATCGACGCTGGTTATCACGATATGCTCGAGACCCATGGCCGCTGCAGCGGTCGCGGTGTGTTCGGGCTCTAGCGGGTCGACGGGCATCGGCATGCCCGTCTTGATGTTGCAGAACCGGCAGGCGCGCGTGCAGGTATCGCCAAGGATCATCACCGTGGCGTGTTTCTTGGTCCAGCACTCGCCAATGTTCGGGCAGGCCGCCTCTTCGCACACCGTGTGCAGGTTGAGTTCGCGCATCAGCTTGCGCGTTTCCTGATAGCCCTTGCTGACGGGCGCCTTCACCCGGATCCAGTCGGGCTTGCGCTGCATCTTGGGGCGTTCGCCCTCGGGCCGCGGTGCGGAAGAAAGGTCGTTCATAGCGCGGCCCATCTAGGCCCCCTGCCCGCCAACGGCAACCCGCATAGCTATGCGCCGCCCCTTGCCACCGGGACCATTTCACGGCAGCGATGATCGCATGAAGACTTTCGAACAGATGATCCAAGGTTACGGCCGCTTTCGCGAAGGCGACTGGCACAAACAGCACGACCGCTGGGAACAACTCAGGGAAGGCCAGTCGCCGCAGGTCATGGTGATCGCCTGCTCCGACAGCCGCGTCGACCCCGCCCAGATTTTCGATGTCGATCCGGGCGAGATTTTCGTGGTGCGTAATGTTGCCGCGCTGGTCCCGCCGTTCGAAACGACGCCCGGCCGGCACGGCGTATCCGCGGCGCTCGAATTCGCTGTCCAGTTCCTCAAGGTCCGCGAAGTGGTGGTCATGGGCCATGGCATGTGCGGGGGGTGCAAGGCTGCGCTGACGCAGGACCTGCATGGCAACGCGCTGGGCGAAGGCGGATTCGTGGCGCACTGGATCGACATGCTCGACGCGGTGCGAGAACCGATCGCTGCGGAAAAGGGCACGAGCGGCCGCATCGCCGAACGCGCAATGGAACTGGCCGCGGTCAAGGTCAGCCTGGAGAACCTTCGCACCTTCCCCTGCGTGCAGGAAAAGGAAGGCAATGGCAGTCTCACCCTGCGGGGCGCCTATTTCGCCATTTCCGACGGGATTTTGCACCTGCTCGACGAGGAAAGCGGAGAATTCGCCCCCGCCCCGTGACTTGCGCGTGACCCGGCTTGCGGTCATGGAAGCGCATATGTCGGATATCGAACAACGCAATATCGCTCTTCTCATCGATTCGGATAATGCCAGTCCTTCGGGCATTGATCCGGTGCTCACCGTGCTTGCCGAACTGGGCCAAGTGAACATCCGCCGCGCCTATGGCAATTGGCGCAAGACGAGCCTCAAGGGCTGGATCGATCTGATGCATCGCTATGGCATCGAACCGCAGCAGCAGTTCGACATGACCAAGGGCAAGAACGCTACCGACATGAAGATGACGATCGACGCGATGGACCTGCTCTATCGCGGCCGGGTCCATGGGTTCGGAATCATGAGCTCGGACAGCGATTTCATGCCGCTGGCGATGCGCATCCGGCAGGACGGCCTGCCGGTCTACGGGTTCGGCGGTGCCAAAACCCCTGAGGCATTCCGCCAGGCATGCACGCGTTTCATCGACGTGAATGCGCTGATCAAAGCGGAAAAGGACACCCGCAAGGAAGGCGGGCCGAGCAAGGCATCGAACGTCCTCGATCAGGATTTGCTCGACCTGCTGTTCGATGCCTATGCCGCCAGCAAGCGCGACGACAAGGGCTATGCCAATTTGTCCGAAGTCGGACAGCGCGCGGGCAACCGGTCAAGCTTCGACACGCGCAATTACGGTTTTGCGCGGCTCACCGACCTGATCGAGACGATTCCCAATTTTTCCGTCGAGCGGCGCGGGAATGGCCAGAGCTTCGTTAAGCGGTTGCGCTAACGGAAAAGGGCGCGAGCCGTAGCCCGCGCCCTTCTGCAATTCTTAGGCTGTCAGCCCTTACATCGCAGTGCCCGAAGTCTGCTGCGCGGCGTAGATTGCCCAGAGGTTGGCGATCGCGTCACGCGGACCTTCCACTTCGTTGAAGGTCGCTTCGGCTTCAGCGAACTTACCCTGGTCGAACTGCGCAATGCCCAGGCGGGTCAGCGCCATCGGCGCCTCGGCGCCAGCCATCCCGGCGGCTTTGCGATAAAACTCCTCGGCCTCCGCGGGACGTTCGAGGCTGAGCAGCGCGTCGCCTGCAGCCATGACCGTGCGGACACCGGCACCATCCGCGCGCGCGTCGGCGAGGAGGGTGTCCATATCGGCGCGATCGGCTGCAACACGGCCGGCCGCCTCGCTGCGTGTATCGGTGACGTAGGGATCGTCAGCCGCCAGCATTCCCTTCTCGACACCCTCGTCGATCACCGAAACCACTTCGGCGGGCAGACGGCGGTAATCGGCCGCCTCGACATATTCGAGATAGATGCGGTCGTCGTTGAGCGTGCCGACGCGGCGGCCGAGACGAAGCAGGTCGAGCGTTTCCGGCTTTTCGTATCCGCCGGTATTCAGCAGGATGGCGATCGCGTCGCGCCAGCTGGTTTCGCTGGGATAGTCGGCGACGTACCAGCCAGCGAACTTCTGCGCGTCCTCGGTCATAGAGGCGCGATAGGCGACAGCCAGGCCACGCTGGAGCCAGGTTTCGTCGACCGGCTGACCGGCGCTCTTGCGTGCATCGATCACGCCCGAAAGATAGGCAAGGCCTTCCGCATCACGCTCTTCGGCGAAATAGCTTTCCGCAATGATGCCTTCGGGATTGTTCTCGGTGTATCCGGCATCCAGTGCAGCCTGGAGATAGGTGCGAGCCTTCCCGTACTGCTTCTGGTTATAGGCGATCTGGCCGGTCTGGAGATTGACCATGCCCAGCTGCTCGGGAGCAACCTGCCCGCTTTCAAGCATGAGTTCGAGACCCTGGAGGATCAGGCCCATGTCATTGAGCTTCTGGCCCGCGTTCACGATCGCGCCGCCGGCAGCATGGCGATCCGACGCGTTTTCGATGGCACCGACGACTGCGGGGACGGCTGCCTTGACTGCGGCAGGATCGACGGTTTCAGCGCCGAGCGCCGTCTCGAGCGGCGAATATGCTGCGATGAAGGCCTTCGAATACTTCGGCTTCTTCTGCGCGACTGCGGGTGCCTCGATGGCTGCCAGGCCGACAGCGCCCCCTGTGGCAAGCGCCAAGGCTAGCGCGAGGGTGGAAGCCGCGCCGTTCTTGCGGGCAAGACGAGTGAAAATCATGTGGTAAACTCCCAAGGATGAAAGGGGATCGAGCGCGTCGAACACCTGGATAAATGGCTGCGCGGGACATGCCGCGAGTGCACGCTCATTGCAAATTCTTCTACCGGAAGCGTGCTGAACGGCGATTGAATGCACCCGCGCGGTGCAGTTCATCGTGATGATCGCGGAATTGTGCAGCCATATGTGGAAAAAGCGCGCGAAAGCTGGCTTTGGTTCCCATTGCCGAGTGGCGCCTTCCCCCCCTTTGCCCTAGGGTCGCAGGCCATCGGAAAATAGTTTTTCGCAGTACGGAATTACACGTTTTGTCAGACGACACCGACATTCTGGAAACGCCCGCCCCCGGCGGTGACGGTTACGCCCGCATCGACATCGTCGATGAGATGAAGACGAGCTATCTCGATTACGCGATGAGCGTGATCGTCAGCCGCGCGCTGCCCGATGTGCGCGACGGTCTGAAGCCGGTTCACCGCCGGATCCTGTTCGCCAGCCAAGAAGGCGGCTTCGTGGCCGGGCGCCCCTATCGCAAGAGCGCCAAGATCGTCGGCGACGTGATGGGCAACTATCACCCGCACGGCGATTCCGCGATTTACGATGCGCTCGCCCGCATGACGCAGGACTGGTCGCTGCGCGTGCCCTTGGTCGATGGTCAGGGCAACTTTGGTTCGATGGACCCCGATCCGCCGGCCAGCATGCGATATACCGAAGCGCGGCTCGCGAGGGTCGCCAACGCGCTGCTCGACGATCTCGACAAGAACACGGTCGATTTCACGGACAATTACGACGGTTCGCGGCGCGAGCCGACCGTATTGCCCGCGCGCTTCCCAAACCTGCTGGTCAACGGCGCGGGCGGCATTGCCGTCGGCATGGCGACCAATATTCCGCCGCACAATCTGGGCGAAGTGATCGATGGCTGCTTTGCCTATATCGACAACCCGGCGATAACCTCGGAAGAGCTGTTCGAGATCATCCCCGGTCCCGATTTCCCGACCGCCCCGCTCATCCTGGGCAAGTCGGGTGCACGCTCGGCCTACACGACCGGACGCGGATCGGTACTGATGCGCGCGCGGCATGAGGTCGAAACCAAGGGCAATCGACAGGCGATCGTGCTCACCGCGATCCCCTACCAGGTCGGCAAGAACGCACTGGTCGAAAAGATCGCCGAAGCCGCCAAGGAGAAACGGATCGAAGGCGTTGCGGACATCCGCGACGAATCGAGCCGTGAAGGCGTCCGCGTGGTGGTCGACCTCAAGCGCGATGCTTCGCCCGAAGTCGTCCTCAACCAGATCTGGCGTTACACGCCCGCGCAGGCGAGCTTTCCCGCCAACATGCTGGCGATCCGCGGTGGTCGGCCCGAAGTCCTCACGCTGCGCGACTTCATCCAGGCCTTCATCAGCTTCCGCGAAGAGGTCATCACGCGGCGGACGAAGTTCGAACTGAACAAGGCCCGCGAACGCGCGCATATCTTGCTTGGCCTGGTCGTCGCCGTGTCCAACCTTGACGAGGTCGTGGCGATGATCCGCAGTTCGCCCAATCCGGCGGAGGCGCGCGCCAAGCTGCTCGTCAAGGAATGGCCGATCGGCGACATCGCGCAATACATCGCGCTCGTCGAAGCAATCGAGCCGACCGACGAACAGTCTGGCGGGACCTACCGCCTGTCCGAACGACAGGTCAAAGCGATCCTCGATCTTCGGCTTCACCGCCTGACCGCTCTGGGCCGGGACGAGATTGGAGACGAACTCAAGGAACTCAGTATCGCGATCGAGGAATACCTCTCGATCCTCGCCGACCGCGTAAAGCTCTACGGCGTGCTGCGTGAAGAGCTCGAAGAAATCCGCAACACCTACGCCACCCCTCGTATCAGCGAAATCGCCCCCGCATGGGACGGGATCGAGGACGAAGACCTGATCGAGCGCGAGGAAATGGTCGTCACGGTCACCCATGGAGGGTACATCAAGCGCACTCCGCTCGATGCCTTCCGTGCGCAAGCGCGCGGCGGCAAGGGTCGCAGCGGCATGGCGACCAAGGACGAAGACGCGGTCGTCGAAATGTTCGTCACTTCGACACATAACCCCGTGCTTTTCTTCACCAATACCGGCCGCGTCTATCGCCTCAAGGTATGGAAGCTGCCCGAAGGCGGTCCCCAGACCAAGGGCCGTCCGATGGTCAATCTGCTTCCGCTGGGCGACGATGAACGCGTGACCAACGTGCTCCCCCTGCCCGAGGACGAAAGCGAATGGAGCGCGCTCAACATCGTCTTCGCCACCGAGCAGGGGATGGTGCGGCGCAATTCGATGGACGCCTTCACCAACGTCCCCAGCAATGGCAAATACGCCATGGGCTTCGTCGAAGGCAGTGGCGACCGGTTGATCGGCGTGCGGCTGCTGCGCGAAGATCAGGAAATCTTCCTCGCATCCGATGCCGGCAAGGCCATCCGCTTCTCCGCCACTGACGCGCGCGAAACCAAGAGCCGGACGGGCATCGGGGTTCGCGGGATGAAGCTCAAGGACGGCGAAAAGGTCGTCTCGATGGCGGTGCTTGTCACNGGCGAACGCGACACCGAAGTTCGCGATGCCTATTTGCGCGCTGCCGACTGGAAGAACAACGAGAATGCNCCCACCCTCGANGCNGCNAAGGTCGAGGAAATGACCGAGCAGGAAGAGTTCATCCTGACGCTGACAGCCAATGGCTACGGCAAGATCTCTTCCGCCTACGAATACCGTACGACCGGCCGCGGCGGTCAGGGGCTGACCAATATCGGCGAACCCACCAGCAACCCCGACCGCAACGGGCACGTGGTGGCCAGCTTCCCGGTCCGGCATGGCATGCAGCTGATGCTGGTGACGGACCGCGCCAAGCTGATCCGGTTGCCGCTGCAATTCCGGCATATGCTTGAGAACGGGTTCGAGACGCACGAAGGCTTCTCGATCTCGGGACGCGGTTCGTCGGGCGTTCGCATCTTCAACGTTGCCAAGGGTGAACAGATCGTCGGTGCCGCGAGGATCGATGAGAATGAAGAACCCGAAAACCCGGCGGAAGAAGCGGTAGCGGACGAGATTGCCGACCGTGGCGGGCTCGACAAGACCGAGCCCTACACCACCGCGCATTCGGACAAGAATATCGAAGGCGAACCGGGCGGCTGACAATCANGAGGGCCGGTCCTGCATTGGTCCGGCCCTTNTGGCCCNCGGGCTNTGGATNAGGTTTTGNCCNGCCGNNGANCCNNNCGNAGCGTCTGCACNACGCCGGTCGCGATAAGAAACTGCCCGCCGAAATAGAGGGGCCAGATNGTCCATGNGGTGACNAAATCGGGCANGGNCGCTGCTTCGCGTGCGAAGATCAGCAGATCGCTCACCACGAACATTACCGCCCCCAGGCCCACCCGGTACCGCGGAAAGCNNCTCGTCCAGGCGGCAGCTGCCATGCCCCCAACCACTGCGGAATAGGCCGTNGCGACGATCCAGTTCGNCAGCGGATAGGCAATCAAACCNGCGATAAGNGGTGTCAGCAGAANNANGCTGCCACCCGCAAGTACTNGGCTGCTGCTGGTGCTTGCACGGCGATTGCGCAAATACAGGNTGATCGCGACTGCATGGCCNAGCGCGAACAACGCCCCGCCGATCAGGAAGCTGATCTCCAGTGTCACATCGCCCAATGCGCCCAGCGTGAGNGCGCCGGCAATCAGCAAACCGTCGAAACCCCGNGTGCGAAAGGCAGCGTAGAGCGCCAGAAANCCGACCCCGGCCCCTTTCCACAGCATCAGCCATGCGCCGCCGATCGGATCGTCGGCAACGAAAAAATAGGANACGCCGGCGACGAGGCTGGCCAGCAGCCAGGGCCGGTGCTTGATAAGGGCGCGATGCGGCATCGCACGACGCTAGGCCTTGTCGAAGGGGCCATGCAAGCACTAGGGCGCGCGCGATGACCCATGATATCCACATAATCGGTGGCGGCCTCGCAGGCAGCGAGGCGGCCTGGCAACTGGCGCAGCGCGGCTTCAAGGTGCGGCTGTCCGAAATGCGCGGCAGCGGCGAGATGACGCCAGCGCACCAGACCGACGGNCTGGCCGAACTGGTCTGTTCGAACAGCTTCCGNTCGGACGACGATACCAAGAACGCGGTCGGACTGCTGCATCACGAAATGCGCCGGCTCGACAGCATCGTTATGCGGGCCGGCGAAGTCGCGCGCGTCCCCGCGGGTTCGGCCATGGCGGTCGACCGCGACGTCTTTTCCGCCGAGGTGCAGCGCACGCTGGAAGAACATCCCAATGTCACCGTGGTGCGCGAACGGGTNGACGCTNTGCCCGCCNAAGGGCCGACGATCGTCGCCACNGGNCCGCTGACCGCGCAGACTCTGGCAGAAAGCATTGTCGGCGCCACCGGGCAGGACCGGCTCGCTTTCTTCGATGCCATCGCGCCGATCGTGCACCGCGANAGCATCGACATGAGCAAGTGCTGGATCCAGTCGCGCTGGAACAAGCGCACNGCGGCGAGCAATGAGGACGGNGATTACATCAACTGTCCGATGACCAAGGAGCAGTATCTCGCCTTCCACCANGGCCTGATCGACGGCGACAAGACCGAATTCAAGGAATGGGAAGCCGACACGCCCTATTTCGATGGCTGCATGCCGATCGAGGTGATGGCCGCGCGCGGTGTCGAGACGNTGCGNTATGGNCCGATGAAGGGNGTCGGGCTCGACAATCCCTACGACACCAGCGAGGANCACCCGCAGGGNCGCTGGCCCTATGCGGTGGTGCAGCTGCGNCANGACAACAAGCTCGGCACGCTGTGGAACATGGTCGGCTTCCAGACCAAGCTNAAATATGGCGCGCAAATCGAGCTTTTCCGCACGATCCCGGGTCTAGAGAGTGCCGAATTCGCGCGGCTGGGCGGGCTGCACCGCAACACCTTCATCAATTCGCCGCTGGTGCTCGATCGCCAACTGCGGCTGAAGGGCGGCGCGCACATCCGCTTCGCTGGCCAGATCACCGGCTGCGAAGGCTATGTCGAGAGTTCTGCCGTCGGCCTGATGGCAGGACTCATGGCCGCTGCGGAACTGGCCGGCCACGAATGGTCGGCGCCGCCGCGGACCTCGGCGTTTGGCGCGCTGCTGTCGCATATCACCGGCGATGCCGAAGCTGCGACCTTCCAGCCCATGAATGTCAATTTCGGGCTCTTCCCGCCACTTCATGACGTTGGCAAAAAAGTGCGCAAGGAAGCCTACACCAACCGGGCTAAGGAAGATTTCGGGCAGTGGCTCGGGGCGATGGAAGCCGTGCCAGCCTAGCAGGCGCAACGGGTTTTCCGCCGTGGTTTCGGCGCAGTGGTGGCAAATTCGCCCGGGGTCAGCTGGTTGTCGCCATCGGCATCGGCGCCTTCGAATTTGGTGACCGTGGCTACCGCCCATTCCTCGAAATCGAGCAGGTTGTTGCCATCCACGTCGAGCTTGCGGAACGCATCGGTGCGGCTCGAGAGCATTTCCGTGCGGGTGATCCGCCAGTCGCGATTGCGGTCGTAGCGGAAAAAGCGGCGCTGTTCCTTGGTCAATTCGCTCGCCTCGGGCGGCGCGGGGCCGACCATGTCGCCCGGGTCGCTCGCGGGGACCTCGGGTTCGGCGACCACAGGCTCGGCCGGAACCGGCGGCGGGGCGCCACGTTCGATTTGCGCGCGGCCCTGCCACCAGAAGGCACCCAGCCCCGCGAGGGCGAGTGCAATCATCGCTCCGAGCACGATCCGGTTCATGGCCCCCGCTCCTTCTGCCGTTAAGAGCGAGCCTAGCGTCCAAACAGGCCCAGTCGCAAGGCCACCAGCGGNCTCAGACGATCGCCCAGCATCGGNCCGCCCCCTGCGCGAAGCGAGCGCCGAGCGAGGCCTTCGATCACGGCCAGTGGGCGCAGCGCCGCGGGAAGCTGCCCTTCGGCCCGCGCGGCGCCCCGCTCCTGATCGAGCGCGCGATCGCGTTCGCCGTCCTCGGAGGCATAAGCGGCCAAATCCGCCCGGGCCCAGATCCGTCCTGCCGCTTCCGCCCGTACCTCTGCATTGGCTGCCCCGAGACGGGCAGCCAGCCCGCGAGCCACCCCCGCTCTCCCGTCGATGAAGCGCTGCATGTCGGCAGCGCCAAACGGACGTTCGCCAAGCAATGCTTCCCACCCGTCGACCAGCGCGAGCAGCGGNAATTCATTGCCCGCCCATGTCCTGCCGATGAGGTCGAGCAGCAGATCGCCCTGCGGGCGAGCGGACGCTGCCGCCCCNAGCTGATCGCGCCACCATGCCAACCGCATCTGGCCGAGCATCGGCTCGCTCGCGCCGAGCACCATCCGTCCGATGCGCCCGTCGAGCGCAAAGGCGGCCAGCCAGATGTCTCGCCGAGACCCGGCACTCGCCAGTGCGATGCGCGACACTTCCGGACATTCGTCGAGCAGGTTGCCNGCGGCTGCCTGGTCCTGCTCCATATCAGTCGCGATAGCAGACCTTCTTTGCGGCAGCGACGATACGCGGGGTGTCGATCAGGGCCAGCTTCTCGAGATTGGCGGCATAGGGCAGCGGCACGTCCTCGTCGCACACGCGCGTTACCGGCGCGTCGAGATGGTCGAAACCGTCTTCCATGCAGATTGCCATGACCTCGGATGCGATCGAGCATGTCGGCCACCCCTCTTCCGCGATGACCAGACGATTGGTCTTCGCCAGCGAGGTGAGGATCGCTTCCCGGTCCAGCGGGCGCAGCGTGCGCAGATCGATCACCTCGGCATCGATGCCTTCATCCGCCAGCTCGTCCGCTGCCTCCAACGCGAGACCGACCGCGATCGAATAGGCGACGATCGTGACATCCGTTCCCTCGCGCATGATCCGCGCCTTGCCAATCGGCAGGACGTAGTCATCGAGATCGGGGACGTCGAAGCTGCGGCCATAAACGAGTTCGTTCTCGAGAAAGACGACGGGGTCTTCGCAGCGGATGGCGGCTTTCATCAGCCCCTTGGCATCGGCAGCATCGTAGGGAGCGATCACCACGAGGCCCGGCACGCTGGCGTACCACGGACCGTAATTCTGGCTGTGCTGCGCGCCGACGCGGCTGGCCGCGCCGTTCGGGCCACGGAAGACCACCGGGCAGCGCATCTGGCCGCCCGACATGTAATTGGTCTTCGCCGCCGAGTTGATGATGTGGTCGATCGCCTGCATGGCGAAATTGAACGTCATGAATTCGACGATCGGGCGCAGGCCGCCCATCGCTGCCCCGGTGCCGATGCCGGCGAACCCGTATTCGGTGATCGGCGTGTCGATGACGCGCTTGGGGCCGAATTCGTCGAGCAGGCCCTGTGTGACCTTGTAGGCACCCTGGTACTGCGCGACTTCCTCGCCCATCACGAACACGCGTTCGTCGGCACGCATTTCCTCGGCCATGCCGTCGCGCAGCGCCTCGCGCACGGTGGTGGCGGTAAATGCCGGTTCCTTCGGGAACCTCGGGGTCCTTAACATCGGTCTTGCGCGCAGGCTTGGTTATCTCCGCTTCGCTCGGATCGCGGCCGACATCCTTGCCTTCGCCCGGCTCGTCGTCCTCGACCGCTGCGTCCTGGACGGGAGCCTCGATCTCTGATGCATCTTCGCCTTCGCCGGCGAGCATGGCGATGACCGTGCCGACCTTCACGCCTTCGGTGCCTTCGTCGACCAGGATTTTCCCCAGAGTGCCTTCGTCGACGGCCTCGAATTCCATCGTGGCCTTGTCGGTTTCGATCTCGGCGATGATGTCGCCGGCGACGATCGCGTCACCTTCCGACTTCAGCCATTTGGCCAGCGTGCCTTCTTCCATCGTCGGAGACAGCGCGGGCATTTTCAGTTCGATAGCCATCGCTCAGTACTCCCCCACGAGAACATCGGTGTACAGTTCGCCGGGTTCCGGTTCGGGCGAACTCTCGGCGAAATCTGCTGCCTCGGTCACCGTCTTGCGGATATCCTTATCGATGGCCTTGAGCTCGTCCTCGGTCGAACCGTTCTCGAGCAGCACTTTCTTGATTGCCTCGATCGGATCCTTGTGTTCGCGGATATCCTGCACTTCCTCGCGCGTTCGGTACTTAGCGGGATCGGACATCGAATGCCCGCGATAGCGATAGGTGTTGCATTCCATCAGCACGGGGCCCTTGCCCTCGCGCACGTGCTTGAACGCGATTTCGGCGGCCTGCCGCACTTCGAGCACGTCCATCCCGTTCACATCCATGCCGGGAATGCGGAAAGCGGTGCCGCGGCGATGGAATTCGGTTTCCGCCGAACTGCGACCGACCGCGGTGCCCATGGCGTACTGGTTGTTCTCGACGACGAAGACGATCGGCAGCTTCCACAGCGCCGCCATGTTCATCGTCTCATAGACCTGGCCCTGGTTGGCCGCGCCATCGCCGAAATAGGCGAGGCAGAAGCCGCCATCGTCATTATATTGATGCGCGAGCGCGAGGCCGCCGCCCAGCGAGACCTGCGCGCCGACGATGCCGTGCCCGCCGTAAAATTTGTGCTCGGTCGAGAACATGTGCATCGACCCGCCCTTGCCCTTCGAAATACCCGCCTCGCGCCCGGTGAGTTCGGCCATGATGACCTTCGGATCGATGCCGTAGGCAAGCATGTGACCGTGATCGCGATAGCCGGTGATCACGCTGTCCTTGTCGCCGTCGAGCGCGGACTGGAGGCCGATCGCGACCGCTTCCTGGCCGATGTACAGGTGGCAGAAGCCGCCGATCAGGCCGAGCCCGTAGAGCTGGCCGGCGCGTTCCTCGAACCGGCGAATGAGCAGCATCTGCTTGTAGAAGTCGAGCAGCTGTTCCTTGCTGGCCTTGAACCGCGAGTCCTGTTCGAACGCGTCCTGCAGCGAGTGGAGCGCGAACTCGCTGTCCTCTGCTGGTGACTTGGGGGCGGTTTTCTTGCTCCGGGGGGCTTTGGCCAAGACTTCGGATCCTTGTTCTTCCGGGGAGGAATATCGGCTGCGCCTATAGGCACAGCCACGCGTACCGCGCAACGGCAGAGCGTGCATGCATACGAAAACCCTTACGGAACGCGGTGGTTTCCGTAAGGAGTCAGTCCTCGAGCTTGATAACCACTTCGTTGGGGTGGACGACGTTGAGCTGGCTGCGCAGCAATTCGCCGACCATGTCGGGATCGGCATGGTCCGGATGCAGCAGTGCGACGCGGTTCTTCAACGCCTCGCGCTCCGCTTCCAAGGCAGCGAGCTGGGCCTCACGCTGATCGAGCACGCGCAGGTTTTCGCTCCACGCGAGCAGGCCCGAAGGCCCGGCAATGGCAAAACCGCCCATCACCAGCAAAGCCGCCAGCGCAGTGTGCTGGGTGATCTTCGCCTGCTGAATCGGGGATCGAGAGCGAGTGCGCCGCATCATTCGACAGAATCACAGTTAACCGGCTCGCGCAAGCGCATTCTTGCGCGTGGGACCGTTCGTCGCACCGACGGAACAGCGCGTGGCGCCAGCCCCTGCCCGGCTTGACAACAACCACCCCGGACAGGTATTTAGTTTCCATTGCAACCAAAAACCGTGCCAGAGGATCTCCATGCCCGACCTGTTTGAAAACCCCATCGGCCTCGACGGCTTCGAATTCGTCGAATTCTGCGCCCCCGAAAAAGGCGTCATCGAACCGGTTTTCAAGGCCATGGGGTTTACCCACGTCGCATCGCACCGTTCGAAGGATGTCGATCTCTGGCGGCAGGGGCAGATCAACCTGATCCTGAACTACGAACCACGCAGCGCGGCATGGTTCTTCGCCCGCGAGCACGGCCCCTCCGCCTGCGGCATGGGCTTCCGCGTCCGCGATGCGAAGAAGGCCTATGACGAACTGCTCCAGCGCGGGGCCGAGCCTGTCGCGGTCGAAACCGGCCCGATGGAACTGCGGATCCCGGCGATCCGCGGCATCGGCGGCGCGATCGTTTACCTGGTCGATCGCTATGCCGATGACCACGGCAACGGCCTGTCGATCTACGATATCGATTTCGAATATCTCGACGGCGTGGAAAAGTTTCCCGTCGGCGCCGGGTTCAACGTGATCGATCACCTCACGCACAACGTCTACAACGGCCGCATGAAATACTGGGCGGACTATTACGAAACGCTCTTCAACTTCCGCGAAATCCGCTTCTTCGACATTAAGGGCGAATACACCGGACTCACCTCGAAAGCGCTGACCGCGCCCGACGGCAAGATCCGCATCCCGCTNAACGAGGAAGGCGAAGGCGGCAAGGGCCAGATCGAGGAATTCCTGCGCGAATTCAATGGCGAAGGCATCCAGCACATCGCANTGATCTGTGACGATCTTCTGCAGTGCTGGGACAATCTCAANCAGCTTGGCGTGCCCTTCATGACCGCCCCGCCCGCCACCTATTACGAGATGCTTTCCGAGCGTCTGCCGGGCCACGGNGAAGACGAGAACGAACTCCAGATGCGCGGCATCCTGCTCGACGGCACGACCGAAGGCGGCCAGCCGCGCCTGCTGCTGCAGATCTTCGCNGAAGCGCAGGTCGGACCGGTGTTCTTCGAATTCATCCAGCGCAAGGGCGACGATGGNTTNGGCGAAGGCAACTTCAAGGCGCTNTTCGAAAGCATGGAACGCGACCAGATCAAGCGCGGCGCGCTGACCGTCGGGGAAGCCGAAGCCGCTGCGAAGGAGCCGGCAGAATGAGCGATGTGACCGAACATCCGGTGAAACTGGGCGGCGTCCACCATGCAGCCTATCGCTGCAAGGACGCCAAGGAGACCGTCGAATGGTACGGCAAGGTGCTGGGCATGGAATACACCACCGCCTTCGCCGAGGACCACGTTCCTTCGACCGGTGAGTACGACCCCTACATGCATGTTTTCCTGGATGCCGGTAACGGCAATATCCTGGCGTTCTTCGAACTGCCCAACCAGAAGGACATGGGGCGCGATGAGAACACGCCCGCCTGGGTCCAGCACCTTGCCTTCAAGGTGGCAAACGAGGACGAGCTTCTGGCCGCCAAGGACCACGTCGAAAGCCTCGGCATCGACGTGCTCGGCCCGACGCATCACGGCATCTTCAAGTCGATCTATTTCTTCGATCCCAACGGTCACCGCGTCGAACTGGCCGCCGATATCGGGACCGACGAACAATATGCCGAACTCAAGCGCGTGGCGCCGATGATGCTCGACGAATGGAGCGAGACCAAGACCGCGCCCCGCCATGCGGACTGGCTGCACGAACTTGCCCGGAAGGAACACGGGGTCAGCTGATCCACACCGGCTAGGAACCTCACCCTTTGCGTTGCGTTGCAGCGCAAAGGGAGTTTCGCACTCGTGAATTACATCGATACGCTGCGCGAACAGCTGCAGGACATGGGCGAAGGTTTCGTGGCGAGCCTTCCCAGCATCGCGATTGCGATCTTCATCCTTTTCATTACCTGGATCCTCGCGCGCTTCGCTGCGCGTATTTCGGACATGCTGGTCGGCCGGACCGACCTGCGGGCCAGTCTCAAGACGCTGATCGACACGCTGGTCAAGCTGGGGATCTGGGTCGCGGGGATCTTCATCGCGGCTGTCGTCGTCCTGCCGGGCCTGACCGCCGCCAGCCTGCTCGCCGGGCTCGGGATCGGCGCAGTCGCCATCGGCTTCGCCTTTCAGGACGTGTTCGAGAATTTCCTCGCCGGCGTGCTCATCATGGTCCGCGAGAAGATGCGCATCGGCGATGTCATCGAGTGCGAGGGCATTTCGGGCAAGGTCGAACATATTACCTTGCGCGAAACGCATATTCGCAAGCTCTCGGGCGAACTGACCGTCGTGCCCAATTCGATCCTGTTCAAGAACCCCGTCGAAATCGTTACCGACGAAAGCCAGCGCCGCCACGAGGTAGTGGTCGGCGTTTCCTACGACACGCAGCTCGACCATGCTGCAAGCGTGATCCGACGTGCGGTCGAAGGGGTCGACCATGTCCTCGCCAGCAAGGGGATCGACATCTTCGCGCAGGAATTCAATTCCAGCTCGGTCGATTTCCTGGTGCGCTGGTGGGCGGGATCTTCCCCGCGCGACGGTTGGGAAAGCAAAGACAAGGTCATCCGCGCAATCAAGGCGGCGCTGGACGATGCAGAGATTGAAATCCCCTTCCCCTATGTGACGCATACCTTCAAGGAAACGGTTCCGGTCAGCCACTTGGGTGACACCAGTCATCCGACGCCTTAAGGTTTCGAATCAGGACCGGATCATCGGTCGCTTGGGAGGAGAAACCGTTGCAGATCCTGCGCACGCCCGCCGAACGCTTTGCCGGCATTCCTGACTATCCGTTTGCCGAGCACTGGTTCGAGGTTGACCTCGGCGATGGCCTTAAGGCTCGCCAGCATTACGTCGACGAGGGGCCGCGCGATGCCCCGCCCGTCCTGCTGTTCCATGGCGAGCCGAGCTGGTCGTTCCTCTATCGCAAGATGATCCCGCTGCTGGTGGAGGCTGGCTTCCGCGTGCTCGCGCCCGATCTGATCGGCTTCGGAAAAAGCGACAAGCCCGACGACATCGCGTTCTACACCTATGCCCGCCATGTCGACTGGCTCAAGCAGTGGCGCGCTGCAGTCGAACCGCGCCCGGCCGCGCTGTTCTGTCAGGATTGGGGGGGACTGCTGGGGCTGCGGATGGTTGCCGACGATCCCGATCTGTTTTCCTGCGTCGTCGCCAGCAACACCTTCCTGCCGGCAGGCGGCACGCCAAGCGAAGCTTTTCTGGCCTGGCGCGAGTTTGCACGAAGTTCGCCCGATTTCAAGATCGGCGCGCTGCTCGACCGCGCCACCGCGACGCCGCGAAGCGAGGCGGAGATCGCTGCCTATGACGCGCCCTTCCCCGATGAGCCTTCGAAAGCGGGCGCCCGCGCCTTCCCGGCTCTGGTCCCTGCGGCTGACGGGATGCCGGGGGTCGAGGAAAACAAGCGAGCCTGGCCCGNGCTNGCCGCTTACGACAAGCCGTTCCTCACCCTTTTCGGCGAAGACGATCCCATCACCCGCGGCGCTGAAAAGCATTTGATCGAACGTATTGCGGGCGCTGCGGGGCAGCCGCACCGGACGCTGGCCACCTGCGGTCACTTCTGCCAGGAAGACCAGCCCGGTGTTCTCGCGCAAGGCGTCATCGCGATGGCGCGCAAGGCGGGTCACCTCGGTTGAACCATACGGCACGACTGACGGCCGCGCAGGAAACCTCGCTCGCGATCGCCGCGGCGGTGGTGACGGCGAACGCCTATTACATCCATCCGATCATCGCGCTGGTGGCCGACCACTTCGGGGTCAGCCACGCACGGATCGGACTGGTCCCTGCGCTCAACCAACTCGCTCTGGCCGTCGGGATCTTCCTGCTGTTGCCGCTGGGCGACAGGTTTTCCAACCGCCGCCTCACCATCGCGTTTGCCACAGGACAGACGGTATCGCTGGCGGTCATGACGTTCGCACAGGGCTTTACGCTTTTCGTGCTCGGATCGACGCTGCTGGGGTTCTTCACGATCGCACCGTACTTGCTGCCCGCATATGCTTCCAAACGCGTGGCTCCCGAACGGTTGGGACAGGTCACCGCCAAGCTGACTGCGGGCGTCATCCTGGGCATTCTCGTCGCCCGGGTGGGCGCGGGCGTCGTCGCCGAGCATTTCGGCTGGCGCGCGGTCTATTGGGCCGCGACCGGGCTGATGCTTGCAGTCACTCTCGCCCTGCCCCGACTGATGGAAGGTGGCGAGCGGCCGGCCAGCGGAAGGCAGTCCTATACCGGGCTCATCCTCTCGGTGTTTCCGCTACTATCGCGCCACCGCGAAATCCTCATTGCCGGCGCCATTCAGGGCTTGAACTTCGCACAATTCATCGCGCTCTGGCTCGGGCTGGCGCTTTATCTCACNTCACCGCCGATGGGGTATGGCACCGACACGGTCGGCTACCTTGCAGGCTTGGCGGCGGTAAGCATCGCCTCCACGCCATGGCTAGGCCGCTGGTCCGATGCGATCGGCCCGCGCACTGCGCGAATGGTCTTCGCCTCGATACAGCTCGTCGGGATCCTGCTGCTGTGGCCGCTGGGCGGGACGCTGTGGGGGCTGCTGGTGCCGCTGTTCATCGCCAATCTCGTCGGACCGGGAATCGACGTCACCGGCCGGATGACCTTCCTTTCGCTCGATCCCGCGATCCGCACCCGGCTGACCACGATCTATGTCGTGATCATGTTCATCGGCGGCGGAATCGGCAGCTATGCCGGGACGCTGGCCTATGACATCCGCGGCTGGGCCGGGACCTGTGCGCTGCTGGCGGGATGTTCGCTCGCTCTGACTGCGCTGTCCTTCGCAGCGCGCCGGTATGGCCGCTGACGTTCAGACCGCGGAGCTGAACTGCCGAGCGCTCGGCTGCCGATACGCGTCGAACGCTGCGGCGATCGTTCGCGCATAGGGGAGCCCCTCCGGACAGATGGTAAGCCATTGCCCGTCGATAGACGCCAACCCTCGTTCGAGAAACGGGCGGAGCGTCTCGTTCGCTTCCCGCATGAGGCACGCCCCTAACTGCGCGCGGCCCTGGCACAGCAGCCGTTCGATCACCGCTGCGCGGTAACGGTCGTCGGGATTGCGGACGATGCCGCGACCGGCCGNNAGGTGTCCCTGCGAGCTGAGCATGCGATAGCGGCCACTGTTCTTCTCGTTNTGCGCGAGCAATTGCGGGAAGCTGCTGATTGCCGACGCGCCCAGCCCGATCAGGATGTCGCTGGGATCGTCGGTGAACCCCTGGAAGTTGCGCCGCAACGTCCCGTCCAGCGCCGCACGGGCGAGCGGGTCTCCCCCCGGCTTGGCGAAATGGTCGAAGCCGATCGGCGTGTAGCCATGCGTGGCGAAATAGGCGTATCCCATCTGGGCCATGGCAAAGCGTTCGCGCTGGTCTGGCAGGTTGCTGCCATCGATCACCCGCTGCCGCGGTACCATGTGCGGCACATGAGCATAGCCGAACAGCGCGACCCGGTCGGCGCCGAGCACACGGGTGCGCTGCAAACTGTCTTCCAGGTCATGCATCGTCTGGCCCGGCAGACCGTACATCAGATCGAAGTTGAGCGACGTCACCCCNGCCCCACGCAGCCAGTCGACGGTCTGGACGATGCAATCCTCCGATTGCACGCGGCCAATCGCCTCCTGACACTGGGCCGAGAAGGTCTGCACGCCGAGGCTGGCGCGTTCGATACCGACCTGCCCGATNACATCGGCCCATTCCCGCGTCATGGTCCGCGGGTCGAGCTCGATCGAGAAGGTCGGATTGGACACATGAAGGTTNGCAAGCAGGCNGTCGACCANNCGNTNGAAGTCGNCANGCTCGATGGCATTCGGGCTGCCCCCACCNAAGGCGANNCGNGCGATCCGGGCAGANNCCGGCAGCAGCGCAGCGACCAGCTCGATCTCGCGGTGGAGGGCGGCCAGATAGGTCTCGAGCCGCTGACGCCGGCCCGATGCAGCCGNGTTGCATCCACAATAGAAGCATATCTTCTCGCAAAACGGGATGTGGACGTAGAGCGAGATATCGCCNCCNGCTCCGCTCAGNGCTTGCCGGTAGAGGCCGGTNTCGATGTCGCCGAATTCNGCGGCGGTGGGATAGCTCGTGTAACGCGGCACGGGNCTGGCGAGCAGATCGGGGTAGTATGTCCACATGCGGGCCTTCTTGAAGGCGCGCACCACGCGCGTCATTGCGCCAGATCAAATCTCTTGCGACATGAACCTGCGTGGCACGCCTTTACGGCGCAGGGCTCCTCACGCGCCGGGTTGCGATCGACGGGAATCTCCACCGATCCGCCGTTGCACAGATCGGCGGTGATGGTCCGTGCGGGCTGCGGCAGCGGACCAACCGCCAGCGGCAGCAACACGAGGATGCCCGGTAGCATGGATACGGTCATCGCTCGTCTTCCTCATCGTCGATCAGGATACGCTGCGCAGCGCCATCGAGATCCTCGAACTGGCCCCGCTTCATNGCCCAGAAGAACGCGGCGAGACCGAGCATTCCAAGGCCCAGCGCAATCGGGATCAGGAAGGCGAGGCCGCTCATTGCGCCGCCNTGGCAAGCCTGAGCGAATTGCCCACTACGACGAGCGAGCTGAGCGACATCGCCACCGCTGCGATCAAGGGCGTTACAAGACCGGCCAGCGCCAGNGGCACGGCAAAGACATTGTAGACGATCGCGAAAGTGAAGTTCTGGCGCACGATCCGCATGGTCCGGCGGGCGACCCGTACCGCCAGCACGACGGGACGCAGCGACCGTCCGAGGAAGACCGCATCGGCTGCCTGCTGGCTCACATCGCTGGCGCTGCCCGGCGCTATCGAGGCATGCGCCGCGGCCAGCGCCGGGCCGTCATTGATGCCATCCCCCACCATGAGCGGGTGATGTCCGGCCGATTTGAGTTTTTCGATATGTGCAAGCTTGGCGTCGGGGTGAAGTTCGGCCTTCCACTCGAGCCCCAGGTCGCCGGCGACCGCGCTTACCGGCCCCGCCCTGTCACCCGAGACCACCGTACTTTCAATGCCCGCAGCGGCAAGCTCGTCCAAAGTCGCCTGGGCATCGTGCCGAACGGGGTCGTCGAACGCGATATTCGTGACCTCGTCGCCGATGCGCAGTCCGGTAGCGATACGGAACCCGTCGGTATCGGGGCGGGTGAGCGCGACTGCGATACCGCCGAAGACAGCGGAGACACCGGTGCCGCCCGTTTCTTGCACACTCGACAAGTCGACGGGTTGCACGCCGCGCCCTTCGAGCGCGCGGGTGATGCTCTTGCTCAGCGGATGGCGGCTGGTGCGGGCAAGTGCCAGGGCGATCGCTGCCTGCCGGTCGGTAAGATGGCCCAAGGCGGGCACCGGCTCGCCCACGGTCAGCGTGCCCGTCTTGTCGAACAGCGCGGTATCGATTTCGGCAAGCCGTTCTAGCGCGCTGCCATCCTTGACCAGCAGGCCGTTCCTGGCGAGCGCCCCTGACGCCACGACCTGCGCTGCCGGAACCGCGAGCCCCATTGCGCAAGGGCAGGTGATGATCAGCACCGCAATCGCGATCACCAGCGACTGGTACCAACCCGCCCCGGCGATCATCCACCCGGCAAAGGCCAGCAGCGCGAGCGAGTGCACCGCCGGGGCGTAAAGCCGGGATGCGCGATCCGCAATGCGGACATAGTGGCTGCGTGATTGGCCCGCCTCGTCCATGAGCCGCGCGATCCCCGCGAGCGCCGTATCCGAAGCGGCCTCTGTCACCCGCACGCGCACTGCATTCCCAAGATTGATCGCCCCGGCATAAACCGTATCGCCGACCCGTGCCGCCTGCGGTGCGCTTTCCCCGGTCAGCATGGCATTGTCGAGCGTCGTCTCCCCTTCCTCGATCACGCCATCGGCTGCGAGCGCTTCGCCGGCCGCGACGATCATCAGCATGCCCCGCTCNAGATCCTCCGCAGCGACGGTGCGATGCGCCCCGCTTTCATCGAGGACCATCGCGCTGCGACCCATCCGCGATAGCAGGGCCCCGATTCCTGCGCGCGTCCGGTTGCGCATCGTCGCGTCGAGCGCGCGCCCGGCAAGCAGGAAGAACAGCAGCATGACCGCGCTGTCGAAATANGCATGGCCCGTGCCCGCGATGGTCTCGTAGAGGCTCAACCCCGTCGCCAGCAGGACCCCGATGGAGATCGGCACGTCCATGTTGGTGCGTCGGTGGCGCAGTGCCATTGCAGCGCTCGCGAAGAAGGGCCGGCCGGCATAGGCCACCACCGGCAGGGCAATCATCGCCGACAGCCAGTGGAACAGGTCGCGCGTAACCCCTTCCGCGCCCGACCATACGCTGACCGAAAGCAGCATGATGTTCATCATGCCGAAGCCGGCCACGGCGAGCGCCCGCATCAGCGCCGCCGATTCGCGGTCGTCGCGCGCCATCGGATTGTCGGCCACGGACTGGGCCTCGAACCCGATGGCGGCAATCGCTTCGATCAGGTCGTCCTCACCCAGCCGCTCGTGGTGGCGGACGGCGACACGCTTGGCGGAGAAGTTCACCCGCGCCGCGTCGACACCTTCGAGCTTCGCCAGCCCGCGCTCGATCTTCGATATGCACCCGGCACAGCGCATCCCCGGCACGGTGAACCGGCTGTCGCGCAAGGGCATGCTACCCTGCGTGTCGAGTGTAAGCGGGGCGTTCATTGCACTTCCGCTTCATCCATCCAGCGCTGGTCACCGACGGCGATGGTAACGCGCGCGATCCAGCGGCCCGCGGGCAGGGTTTCGGCAGAGAGATAGCTGCCCGCCCCTGCCTGCTCCAGCTGCAAGGACATGTCCTGCGGCCGGCCGAGCGGTCGCCGCAAATCGGCGGAGACGCGTGCCGCCGCCGGCACACCCTGCGTCGTTACCATCAGCCTGCCGTCCGCGGCGCGAGCCATCTGCGCAGCATAGCCAAGCTTGCGGCCCTCGCGCGCCTCGTCGAGCCAGCCGTTGAACTTCTGGCTCGCGACATAGGAGTTCTCGACCACCACGCCGCCGAAACCGCCGATNGCNAGCGAGGCCATGTAGAAATTCACCGCAACCACGACCCCGAAACCGGCGACCATGACCATGGCCATGTCCCGTCCTGTGAATTCACGGCGCATCATTCATCCTCCGGTGCATCGAAGCGCGTTTCCACCACATCCGTTTCACGTTGCTCGTCGAGCGAGGTGACGCGGAATTCGAATTGCTGCGGTGCGGTGCCGACCGGCACGGCGACATAGGCGCGCACTGCCCGTACGAGATCGGCCGGCACTGTCACCCGCTGCGTGGCTGAGGCCTCGTCGCGGTTGATCGTGTCGGTCCACATGAGAGCGCCGGGCAGGCCCTCGACCGCGATCTCCATGGCGCGCGGGCGGCTTTCCATGTTGCGGATCTTGAGCGTGTAGGAATTGCGCACCGACCCGTCCGACATGAGCATGAAGGGCGGGTTGCGATCGGGGGCGACGGTCAGTTCGGTATGACTGCGCGTACCCAGCGCGAACAGCAGTGCTCCGCCGATCCCAGCCCAGATCATCGTATAGGCGATCGTGCGCGGCCGCAGCAGCGTGCGCCAGGGCGATTTCACGGCTTCGCCGGCTGCCTCGCGCTCGCAATCTTCGAGCGTCGCATAATCGATCAGACCCCGCGGGCGTCCGATATCGTCCATGACCCGGTCGCAGGCATCGATGCACAGCCCGCAAGTGATGCAGCCGATCTGCGGTCCTTCGCGGATATCGATCCCCGTCGGACACACTTGCACGCACTGGGTGCAATCGATGCAGTCGCCGAACCGGTCGGGGTTCTTCGCTGCCTTCTTGACGCTTCCGCGCGGCTCGCCGCGCCAGTCCTTGTAGGTCACCAGCAGCGATTTTTCGTCCATCATCGCCGTCTGGATGCGTGGCCAGGGGCACATGTAGATGCACACCTGTTCGCGCATGAAGCCGCCCAGCGTGACCGTAGTCAGTGTCAGCACCGCGACCGTTATGTAGGCAACCGATGCCGCCTCGCCGCGCCAGAAATCCTGGACCAGCGTGGGCGCATCGGCGAAATACATGATCCACGCGCCACCGGTCCAGAACCCGATGAACAGGTAAATGCTCCACTTGAAGGCGCGGCGCGCCACCTTGCTCCAGGTCCACGGTGCCGCGTCGAGCCGGATGCGCGCATTGCGATCGCCGTCGACGAAGCGGTCGACGTGCTGAAACAGGTCCGTCCACACCGTCTGCGGACAAGCATAGCCGCACCATGCGCGCCCCACGGCGCTGGTCACGAGAAACAGGCCGACCCCCGCCATAATCAGCAGCCCGGCCACGAAGTAGAATTCGTGCGGCCAGATCTCGATGCTGAACATGTAGAAGCGGCGATTGGCGAGATCCACCAGCACGGCCTGGTCGGGCGCGTAGGGGCCGCGGTCCCAGCGGATCCACGGCGTTACATAGTAGATCCCCAGGGTGACCAGCATCACCAGCCATTTGAACCGGCGGAAAGGCCCGTCGATCCGCTTGTTATGCACAGCCTTGCGCGGCTCGTAGAGCCGTTCGGGCAAGTGCTCTCGCGCGGGTTCGTGCGGTTCGTGGCGACGCGTCGTCGCCGCAGGATCGGCAATCGCACTCGAGACCGGCTGGTTGCTCTTGGCGATGCCGTCCTCGACGACTACCGACCAGTCGCGTTCACCCGGTGGCCTGTTGTCTTCAGGGTTGTTCATCGACCGCTACCTCGGGATCCTCGGCAACTTCCACGAAGTCTTCGCCTCCCCCGAGCGAGTGTACATAGGCCGCCAACATCTTCTGCGTCACCGGATCGAGCCGGCCCTCCCACTTGGGCATCATGCCCATGCGCGGATTGAGGATCTGCTGCTTGATCGCCTCGCGGCTGCTGCCCCGCAGCCAGATCGCATCGTTGAGCGTGGGTGCGCCCTGTGCCCGGTCTCCTTCCCCGCGGATGCCGTGGCAGGCAGCGCAATTGTCGGCATAGATCTGTGCACCCACCGGATTGCTCTCGGCCTTGCCGCTGAAGGCGAGAACGTGATCGGTCAGGGCATTGAGCTGGTCGGTATCGAACGCGCCCGCGAAGGGCGGCATGACGCTGCTGCGGGTCTCGTCGTCGCCAGCCTGGCGAATGCCATGCGCAAGCGTGTATTCGATCGCCTTGAGATCGCCGCCCCATAGCCAGTCGTCGTCATTGAGGTTGGGATAGCCAAGTTCCTGGCTGCCCGCCGCGCCCGAACCATGACACTGCACGCAATTGACGCGGAACGCAGCTGCGCCACCGGCAACCGCCTGCTGCATCAGCGGGCCGTCTTCGGGCAGGCGTTCGATCGGAATGCGGGCCAGCTGCTCGCGCACGGTAGCGCGGGCCTGGTCGGCAGCGCTCATTTCCTCTGCCAGTTCGCCCCGGCTCGACCAGCCCAGCACGCCCTCGGTCGCCCGGTCGATCATCGGCCAGGCGGGATAGGCAATCACATAGCCCACCGAGAAGGCAATCGTCAGATAAAAGGTCCACAGCCACCAGCGCGGCAGCGGCGTATCGAGTTCCTCGATGCCATCCCATTCATGGCCGACGGTGGGCGTGCCGGTCGGTTGGTCGATGCGCTTATTCGCCATCGGCTTTTCCTTCGAAGATCAGGTTTGCAGCGTCGCGGTTGCGTTCTTTCGCGCCGGGTCGGAACGGCCAGGCGCACAGCCCGACGAACAGCGCCAGCATCAGCACCAGCGCATAGCTGTCGGCGAAGTGGCGCAGGGTTTCGTAGATGCTCATCGGCCCTTCTCCTCGGCCAGTTCCTCGAGCGGTGCGGCGCTGTCGAAATCGACGAGCGTGCCAAGCATCTGCAGATAGGCGATGAGCGCATCCATCTCGGTCAGCTTGTCGGGATTGCCATCGAAATCGCGGATCTGCGCCTTGGGATAGCGCGCCGCGAGATCGCCGGGATCGCGATCGGGATCCGCCTGCGCGAGCATATCGGCCTCGGCATTCGCGAGGTCTTCCTCGGTATAGGGCACGCCCACCCGCATGAGCGCGACCATGGTCGCTTCGGGATCGCCGATTTCGAGTTCGGTCTCCTTGAGGAAGCCGTATTGCGGCATGACGCTTTCGGGCACCACGCTTTGCGGGTCCTCGAGGTGCTGGACGTGCCATTCATCGGAATAGCGGCCACCCACGCGCGCCAGGTCGGGACCGGTGCGCTTGGAGCCCCACTGGAACGGATGGTCGTACATGCTCTCGGCAGCAAGGCTGTAGTGGCCGTAGCGCTCCACCTCGTCACGGAACGGGCGGACCATCTGGCTATGGCACACGTAGCAACCCTCGCGGATGTAGATGTCGCGCCCTGCCTGTTCGAGCGGGGTGTACGGGCGCACGCCCTCGACCTCCTCGATGGTATTGTCGAGATAGAACAAAGGCGTGATCTGGACGAGACCGCCAATGGCGACGGTCACGAAAGTGCCGATGGCCAGCAGGGTGATGTTGCGCTCGAGCCGCTTGTGGCCCTTGACGGTTTCTTCGACGACGGGATCGGTCATGGCTTGGGTGATCCTATTCGGCCGGAACGGCGCTGGGCTGGTTGACGATCGGACGATCCGCTTCGGGATCGTAGGCAGCGTCGTTGAGCGGAGCTTCGACACGCTGCTTCCCGGCCAGCGTCATCCAGATGTTGTAGGACATGATGAGGGCACCGCCGAGGTACATCAGGCCGCCCGCGGCGCGCATGACATACATCGGGTGCAGCGCGGCAACGGTGTCGGCGAAGCTGTTCACCAGGTATCCGTCCGGCCCGTATTCGCGCCACATTAGGCCCTGGGTGACACCGGCAACCCACATGCTCGCGGCGTAGAAAACGATGCCGATCGTCGCGAGCCAGAAGTGCCAGTTGATCATGCGCAGCGAATACATCCGTTCGCGCTTCCACAGGCGCGGTACGAGGAAATAGACGCAGGCGAAGGTGATCATGCCGTTCCAGCCGAGCGCGCCCGAATGCACGTGGCCGATGGTCCAGTCGGTGTAGTGCGACAGGCTGTTGACGCTCTTGATCGACAGCATCGGTCCTTCGAAGGTGCTCATGCCGTAGAAGGCGAGTGCCATTACCATCATGCGGATGATCGGGTCGGTGCGAACCTTGTCCCAGGCCCCGTTGAGGGTCATCAGCCCGTTGATCATGCCACCCCAGCTCGGCATCCACAGCATGATCGAGAAGACCATGCCCAGCGTCTGCGCCCAGTCGGGCAGCGCTGTGTAGTGCAGGTGGTGCGGGCCCGCCCAGATGTAGAGGAAGATCAGCGACCAGAAGTGGATGATCGACAGCCGGTAGGAATAGACCGGGCGTTCAGCCTGCTTGGGGACGAAGTAATACATCATCGCCAGAAAGCCCGCAGTGAGGAAGAAGCCGACCGCATTGTGGCCGTACCACCACTGCGTCAGCGCATCCTGCACCCCGGCAAACGCGCTGTAGCTCTTGGCGCCCAGCAGGCTCACCGGCATCGCCAGGTTGTTGACGATGTGCAGCATCGCAACCGTCACGATGAAGGCGAGATAGAACCAGTTGGCGACGTAGATATGCGGTTCCTTGCGGCGCGCCAGCGTGCCGACGAAGACCACGAAATAGGCAACCCAGACGATCGTCAGCCACAAGTCGACGTACCATTCGGGCTCGGCATATTCCTTCGACTGGGTAATGCCGAGCAGGTAGCCGGTCGCTGCCAGCACGATGAACAGCTGGTAGCCCCAGAAGACGAACCGCGCGAGATTGGGAAAAGCCAGCTGTGTGCGGCAGGTGCGCTGCACGACGTAGAAGCTCGTCGCCAGCAGGGCGTTGCCGCCGAAGGCGAAGATCACCGCGCTGGTATGCAGCGGACGCAGGCGTCCGAAATTGAGATAGGGTTCGAAATTCAGCTGCGGATAAGCCAGCTGGGCAGCNATGAAAACGCCCGCCAGAAGGCCCGCGAGNCCCCAGAACATGGTGGCGATGACGCCCCAGCGAATGGGATCGTCGTCATACCGCGAAGGTCCGTCNGGAAGCTTGAAGAAGCCCCGCGCCTTGCCCAGCGGGTCGAACCGCGAGGCGCTGACCCAGATCATCACGAAACCAAGGGCCGCAATGATCCAGGCGTGCGCCGCGAAGCCGCTATCCGCCGCCCCGAGCGCTGCCGCCATCGCGACCAGCATGACCAGGAACCACAGGCCCACCCGGCCCAGCGCCGTTTCCGCTTGCATAGAATTCTCCGTCCTTTTGCAGGGGGTTAAGCGGGTATCCCGCGAAGGGCATTGACCCAGATCAAATTCGGAAAAGATTTCACGCGGCCTCGCGCAGGAAACCCGCGCGGTCCCGGAGGCTCTCCAGGGCGTTCAAAATCACGCCTGAACGGCCCACCGTCTCGATCACCCCGTCGTCCCTCAGCTTCGATAGTTGACGGCTGACAGTCTCGATCGTGAGCCCGAGACTGTCCGAGATATCACGGCGGGACATCGGCAATTCGAGAACCAGCCGGCCGTCCTGCTCGACCCCGATCCGCTCGGCCATCCCGACCAGGAACACGGCAATGCGTTCGCCCGCCGTCTTGCGGCCCAGCGCGATCGTCTTCTCGCGGCACCGGCGCAGCGAAAGCGTNGTGTTTTCCAGCAAATGGTGGAGGACCCCCGCTTCGCTCGATGCCAGCCGGAGGAATTCGGCCGAGTCGAAAGCCAGGATGTCGCAGTCCTTGAGCGCGCTGACGGAGTAGGAATAGTTGTCGGGACCGGGGACAGTGAAGACCTCGCCAGCGAACTGGAAAGCGACGATCTGGTCGCGCGACTCTGACGCGTGCGCCACCAGCTTGGTAGCCCCGTCGACGACGAAGACGATCTGCTGGCCCGCCCCCGCGAAATCCAGCGAATGCGCCTTGGCAAGCCGGCTTGCCCGGGCGAGCGCCTGGAACCGGAAGTATACGGTATCCGANAGATTTGCGGGAAGTATCCGGTTGGCAAATCGCTGGAAGGGTTCGGCTGGAGTGATCATGAAGCCGCCCTCGCCCCGATAAGCCCGCGCTTCCTTGACCCAGATCAATGCCGGCAAGAAATTTTCGCGCCACAGCCATCCCAGCGCTGCAACATCCCTGGGCCGCATGGGGCGGCCACTGCCGCGCTCGAGGACGATCGAATGAAGAAGTTTCTGGTAGCTGCGCTGGCCGGTACGGCAATGTTCGCCGCACCTGCCCAGGCCGCGGACAACGACGGCAAGCTGCAGGTAAAGCTGCTCGGCACCCTTGTCGCACCCGATGGCAAAATCACCGATATCAACACGGATATCGTGGGCCTTCCCGCCACGACGCAGACCGAGGCGAGCGACAATTTCGTACCCACGTTGGCAATCGAATATTTCGCCGCGCCGAATTTCTCGATCGAGACGATCTGCTGCGTGACACAACATGATGTCGATGCGGTGGCCGGGCTGCCGGGTGCAGAGCTGGTGTCAGACGCCAAGGTCATCCCCGCAACTTTCACGGCGAAGTACCATTTCGATCTCGGCGGCGTGAAACCCTATCTCGGTGCCGGGGCCACCTATTTCTGGTGGGTCGATGTCGAACCGGGTGCGGACACCATTCCGCTCGGTGTGACGCGCACCACGCTGTCGGACGAATTCGGCCTCGTGCTGCAGGCAGGTACCGATATCGCGCTTGGCGACAGCGGTCTCGGCCTGACGATCGACGCGAAACGCTATTTCGTCGACACGACCGCGCGCTGGTATGCCGGCGACGCGCTCGCAATCGAAACCGAACACAAGCTCGACCCGTGGGTATTGAGCGCAGGCGTAAGCTATCGCTTCTGACCGAAGCCAAGCATAATCGGCCTGTAACCTGAGAGGCCTGCCCCCCGGCGATGGCCCGCCCGGGGGGCGGGACCAAGCATCGAGTATCCCGAGAGCTCCTCACCTCCTGTCGAGAGGCCTTCGTCATCTTCTTAACAGCATTTGTAAATTTCCGGAGACGGCGTCCTTCGGTAATCGGATCCGACCGAACCGAAGGGAAGATCATGACGCCGAAATCTCTGATATCGCTGGCCTGTGGCATCGCGCTGCTGACGTTCTCGCAGGCAATCCTTGCGAAAGATCCGAGCCCGAAGAAGCTGCTCGAGATGAGCGCAGGCTGTGCATATGTCGTCTCGATCGCAGAAGGCAGCGACGTGAGCCTAAATTATGGATCGGCGGAATGGATCGGCCTGGTTAGGATCATCGAACNGCGGACCGGTCTCGACGGCGAAAAAGCGATCCAGACGGCNAAGGCCAAGTACAACAAGCGGGCGCGTGTGATGGGGGCGGACGAGGCGCGCAACCACATGTTGAAACGCGCGCGCGACTGCGATCGCGAAATGGCCGTTATCCAGTCGTGATGCCGTCCGCCCTCCCAGGACGCCGCGACACGCTCCACGCGTCCCCCGGCGTCCTCGCGCTTGGCGCGGCGGCTTGCTTGCTGGTGGCGGCGGCTCCGCTACGCGCCAATACGGAAGACGCCGAACTGATCTACGAATGCGGTCTGGCGATGCAGTTCGCCGAGAAAGAAGACATTCAACTGCCCGTTTCATCCAACCGTGCGATGGGCCATTTTGCCGAAGTGACACGGAATGATCCGAACCTTCGCAACGAGGCGGATCGGCAAGTTCGAGCCGTCTGGGACGGGATGAGAAAGAGCGACGGGCGCCCCGCGCTCGAGCGTTACGTCCTGTCCGTCGCACAGGACTGTTCCGACCTCTACGTCGAACTGGCAGAGCGCGACGCCGCAGCGGTAGAGGGCGAGCTCAATTCGCTGGGCACCCTGTCAGCCGCGGCGCTCCGGTCTTATGCGACACGAACGGGCGATCTCGGCGAAATCGCCAATTACCTCGTCTACAATTACCCATACGGCAAAGACCTGTTCAAGCCGAACGAGGATGGCGATCTGCTCGGCCAGCTGGTCGTGGAAGCGGGCGCGTCCGGGCTACGTCGATGGAGCGACGAAGCGATCTATGCGATCGCGAACAAGCATTACTGGCAGTATAATCCGCCCGCCACCCGCTTGGTCGATGCAGAGTATAGACGCCGCATGCGGATGATGCGCCAGACCCAATCGGAAGCGCAACGCTGGGCGCAGCGCGCGGCCGACGATCGCGCGGCGCAGGCGCGGCGGGCGAATGCGCCCTACGTCGGATCGCTTGGCAGCGGAAGTTCGAGCAGACCGAAACCGGGCAGCGGTGTCGTCGTCTGCACCACCTACAAGGGCACCGGCGGCGGGCGGGTCTGCAAGGAAGACTGAGGCGCCGGTGAAACCGTGCTTGCGCTTCCATCGAGGCAGTTCGCAGAACGTGAGGGGAAAAGTGAAATGTGTGCGCGACGTAGACTCTTGGGTAGCGGCGCTCTGGCGCTAGCCCTTTCGGCAGGCGTGTCCTTTCTGCCGAATATGGCGCTTGCTCAGCCGCAACAGGTCCTCCGGGACGGCGCGGAAAGCGCTGCCATGCACAATGCAGCCTATGATCGAGGATTGGCGGANTCCTATACCTCGCCCGAAACAATCGGTGAGATGCTGCAATGCTCCGCGCTGTGGCAGCGTTGGTCCGATATCCTGGGGAGCTCCCAGGATTCGGCATTCGTTGCGAACCTGCGCGAAGAACTGTCAGCCGCTCGTGCGGGAATCCGCCATCGCTATTGGCAGCGTCAGGCACGTCGCGACATGCGGGAAGACAGCGATCTGAGCTATTTCGACAAAATACACGCCAGGGCTGAAAGCTGGGCGGACAGCCAAGCCGCCGGCTACGCCACCGGTGCGGACAGTAAAATCAGTTCGATGATGAGCTGGCTGGCAACCTGCTAGAACCGCTTTGCGCGCAAGCTCCGGCGGGGGATCCTGTCGCCTGTTTCGGGACTGTCGACATAGCGGACGCGACATTTATCGACCGTCGATGAGCACCATGCTTGCCCACCGGGCAGGATTGGCGGATCCGCTGTCCGTTTCGCCCTCCAGCATCGACAATTGAGCAAGACGAAGAGCTTCCGCGTGGGCGTGCCCATCGCGCAGTCGCTTCACGAATTCCATGGTAAGCTGCGACGCGGCTTCGTCCTGGACCCGCCAATGCGAGAGCATCACGCGCTCGCTTCCCGACGCGAGAAAGGCATTTGCAAGACCCGTATAGGCAGGAGCAGCATGAGTGCGTCCCGCGGCGGTGTTGCATGCGGAGAGGATCGCGATCTGGGTCGAAAGGCCAAGCTCCGCAATTTCACCGGCAAGCAGGATGCCGTCGTCGGTCGTACCGCCCGTTCCCGATCCGGGCGTCAGGACGAGCGCCGGTTCCCGTAGACCGCCCAGTTCCCCTTCCATGAGACCGTGCGTGGCGAACAGGACTACACTGTATTCTGCTTCAGCCAGCAGCCGAAGCCGGGCTTCGGTTGCGTCCCCACCGACGAGGAGGATGCGCTCGCTGGCGCCGCTGACCTCCCCCGCAAGCNGGACCTCCTCGCGGCTCGCAGGCAGCGAGGGCAGCGATCGCAAATCCACGGCNGTTGCCACGACCGCCCGCGTTTCCCCAGTGAACGCTTCGTCCGAATTTGCGGCGGCGCCTATGCCGAGAAACCGCCCGGCANTACCCCCATCTTGTCTCGAGCCCAGTACAGCGGAAGGCGAAAGAACCGTCGCGAATGCGTGATGGCGGACCAGCCATTCCATCTCGCTGAAGTCCCGCACCTGTCGGTCGGGCACGGAAGACAGCAAAGCGGAAAATGGCAGACGCGAGAGAGCATCGCTCGTAACCAAGGATACCCGGGTCTTTCCATTGAGCGCCGCTGCGATTTCGGCCGACAGGACGAGGTCGTGCAACGCCTTCGCATCGTCGAATGGGAATGCGTCTGCACCTTCGCCCGCGTCGAGTGCCAAACGCAATCGTTCCACNAACGGCCGGATGGTTGCGCGCCCCCCCGGCCCCACTTTCATCACCGCCGTTTCGGAGGTCACGGCCATCAGGAGCATCCGCCGATTGGCAGGCATTGCGATCAGCAGGGCTTCGTCCGGCCGCAATCGGGCTTGGACGGTCTCGATTGATACATCGACCGGTCGCCGCGTCGTATCGAATTCGGGAAGCGCCGTGCGCAAGGCCGCTTCGGCATCGCTCACCGATCGCTCGAGGTCGGCGATTTCCCGCTCGACNTCGCCGATCGCCTCGGATCGCCCCGCGGCCAGCATCGCCGCCCGCTCGCGCGCGAGCAACCGAAGGCGCGCGGTCCCGCTGCGGAGCCTCTCGATATCGGCAGCAAGGTCGGGCCTGTCGAACTGGCCGTGACGCAGCTTGGCNAATTGGCGCGCACGGGCGTTGACGCCCCAACTGGCCAGTTCGAATGCATTGAGCGCATCATCGGCGCGGTCGGAAATGATCGCGGCTTCGGCGATCAGCAGGATCGAGTCGAAGTAATTTTCAAGATCCGCATCGAGTTCGAAGCTGGTCGCATCCTGGATCATCTTGTCGACGATCCGCGCGCGTGCCCTTGCTACGTGCTCCCAACCCTCATCCTGTCCTGCGCGAACCTGTGACAGTCCACGTTGAATAGCTGCATCGACAGGTAGCTCGCGCCCGCTGCTGTTCACGCGCATTTCGATTTCATCGAGGATGTCGAGCGCAGCCTCGGGTTGTCCGCTCTCATCGAGACGCTGCGACAACGTGAGGAGGCCGCGCAGCGCCTTGTCGTCNTCGGCCGGCAATTCTCGTGCCAGATCNGCAGCCTTGAACGCGAAATGCATGGCGTCGTCGTCACGGCCGGCTTCGATCGCGGCGTTTGATGCGGAGAGCAACGAGTTCACCGCTTCTGCNGGGCTGATCTCCATCAATCGCTCGTGCCGCGCCAGCATGAGTGCGATGCCTTCGTCATACTGCCCGAGGCGCATCTGGACCACGCCCAGATTGTGCAGTGCGACCAAGGTATTGCGATGTGTCGGGCCAAGCCTTTCGGTCATTATATCGAGNGCANTTCNAGCAGGTTGTTCGGCTTCCTCNTATCGTCCCGCCTGCAGCAGGACCTTGGCCAAGGTTCCTTGCGCGAAACCGTGGAACGGGTGCTCCTCCGGGAGCAGCTCGTTCGCCATCGCGATCCCCTGCCTCGCNAGACGCAAGGCATCGACCTGGCGACCGGCATCGATGTAGATATTCGCTCCGGTCGAGAGCGCCACGAAGAGCGTGGTGTCGGTCATCCCGCCACGGATCAGGCCCTTGATAGCGGGATCGACATATTCCGCGGCGTCACCGAAGCGGTTCGCTTCGTACAGCGCGGCGGCGTAATTCAGATATCCCAGCCCGAGTGCCTTGGCGTCGGGAGGGGCAATCCCTTCGGGGTCCTGGCCATACAAGGCGGTCCGTATCTTAAGCGACCGCTCCTGCAGTGGGACGTTCTTCTCCGGCTGCCCTACCCCTGTGTAGAAGGTCGCGATGTTGGCCAATGTCCCCGCCATGGCTTCACCATCGGTCGCCCCTGCGGCGATCAGTCGCTTTTCCGCTTCGAGCGAGGATGCGAGCGCGCCGGCAATGTCCTGCTGGTAGTAGCGGCTGTCGCCGATGCGGTTTAGTGCGTGCGCCTGTTCCTCTGCGGGGCCGTTCTCAGCTTCCAGTGCTTCCAGATAGACAGACCACGCACCCTCCGATTTCGCCGCCTCGGCGAGCGGGTCGATCGCCTCTGCGGCCGCTTTCAGGGATGCGAGATCGGTTAGGCCCGCACCTTCGGAAACGGTCTGCACCTGCGGCAGTACTGGTGGAGCGAACGCGATAGCCTGGCCCATCGCGGCAATCGCAAAGATATGACGGTGCATGTCGACGTGTCCCCCTAGAAACAGCGAGGATGTGGCATCGCAGGACGATCAATCGATCACAAGCTGGTAGCGTGTCTTTTTCGTGTTGGGGTTACGCAAAGTAATCGTGTGCCGGTGGGTATAGAGCGGCACCCAGCGACATGTGACGCGTTCGGCGACCTTCCTGCACAGCGACTGATCGCTGCTGTCACGAACGGAAATCTCCAGCGGCCTTCCTTCGAGCGCGGACAAACTGATCGCGGCACCGCGCCCCGACAGGAACGTCTGCTCAAGCGCGCGTTCTTCCTTTGGTGCGAGTTCTCCCACCATGAACCCCGGACCGAGGATCCGCCCTCGGGTAATGGCAGGCTGATCTGCGGCCGCCCGCCACCGGGCAAGGATGTCGTTCGCTTCTTCGCCGACCGGATGAAGGCCGACGGCATCCAGCCGCGAAAGCGCGAGAGAGAGGGCGGCACGATCGCCATCCTCGTAAGCCGACTGCGCGCGATACAGGACCGCCACCGCGGTTCTATCCGTATCCGAACGGGCCGCCGAGTGGCCCGCGAGTGACGCGCTGCGAGGCTCACCCGCCGATCCGGTGCAGCTGCTGGTCAGCGCGCCGAGCAGCGCCATTGCCAGAAGCTTGTTCATGGCGTCTCTCTGCGGAGCTGGAACAGTGCACCGGTTGCACTCGGAAGGCATTCCAGGATCATCGAATGACGTTGTGCGATTGCGGATGCGAGGGCAAGGCCAAGTCCTGCGCCCGGGCGTTCTTCGTCTCCCTTGGCGTCCGGCCCCCGCTGGAAACGCTCGAATATCCGCGTCCGGTCGNCTTCGGCTATGCCAGGCCCATCATCCGCCACGACGAGGACGGGGCCATCACCGAGCGTGACGCGGATTGTCCCTCCGNNCGGGACGTATTTGAGGGCATTGTCGAGGAGGTTGGCCAGCAGGCGCCCGAGCTGTGCTTCGTCACCGTCCAAGACAACGCCGGNCTCCACCTCCCACTGCAGGACCAACCCGGCATCTTCCGCGCTATCGGCATAGAGTTCGCACAAATTNGTAACGAGGGCGGACATGTCGACGGGCGTTAGCATCGATCGATCACTGAGGCGGGCTTTGCTCCACGCGATATCAAGCAGCGATTCCAACATGCTAACCAGCCGCCGGATTTCGCTGCGGGCTTCNGTCAGCCGCCTGGTGACTTGCTCGTCCGGTTGCGTTTCGAGTGCTTTGACCAGCCTCGCATCGAGGTGAGTCAGGGGGGTGCGAATTTCGTGGGCGAGCCTGTCGGTCGTATCGCTGTGGGCTTCCAACAGGTTCCGTACCCGGAGGATCACTTGCGCGCTATTGGCTGCGAGTTCGTCGATTTCGTCGCGGGTTNGNCTGGGGAGNTCTGGCATGGACGCAAGCTCATCGGGGTGCGACAGGGTGCGGTTGATGCGCGCGATGCGGCGCTTCAACCTGTCGGCAGAAAATTTGCCAAGCATCGCCACGACCAAAACGAGAATGGCCCCGCCAACCAGAAACACGGTTCGCACTCCGGCCTTCAATGACCTGGCCGGATCGACCTCATGTGCGACCAGCAGCCATCTATCCGGAGCAAGCCGGGTCGAACGGGCATGCGCNCTGGAACGATGGCCTATCGCGATCATGCCCCGCTCCGAGATNGCCGCATCGAGATCCGGCCAGGCTTCCAGATCNCCNGCGAGGCGGACCCCGTCTGTGCGCATAAGCAGGTAGTGCGGCGCTCCCCCGTCGGCGGGCCGNAATGCCAGGCGATCCTCGATCCTCCGNACCAGATCNGCTTCCCCGCTNCTGGAATAGATATCGGCCAGGCCGGCAAGATCGACATCGACCGCCTCGCGCGCACTTTCNTTCAGCGCGGCATCNATCGTTCGCTCCGTCANCAACCAGAGCCCCAGCACCGTCAGGGCCGCCAGCAAAGTGGCGGCGGCGACCAACCGGGAAAAAATGGAACGTGCCGGTGACACNTCTATTTGCCGTCCAGCAATCGAAAGCCCGTGCCCCAGACCGTTTCCAGCGCCGGAGCGGAGAAGCCGTCCTCGAGCTTGCGCCGCAAACGTCCGATATTGACGTCAACCACATTGGTTTGCGGGTCGAACGACATGTTCCAAACATCGCGCAGCAGCATTTCGCGCGTTACCACCTCCCCGGCGTTTTCCATGAAATAATGGAAGAGCTCGAATTCCCTCGGGCTCAAAGCGAGATGCCGGTTCTCGCGAAAAGCCGTGCGCGCTTTCAGATGGCACTCGAAGGCACCGTACAGGATCACCGCGCTATGCACCCTGCCCGATGCACGCCGGTGGAGGGCGTTCACGCGGGCCATCAATTCGGCGGCTTCGAATGGCTTGCCAAGGTAATCATCGGCACCGGCGTCGAGCCCTTCGGCGCGGTCGCTGGTGCGCCCGAGTGCACTCAGCATCAGGATCGGTGTGTCTACCCCGCTCTCGCGCAGGCGGGCCAGGATCTTGAGGCCATCGTCATCGCCCAGCATTCGATCGAGTATGATGACATCGAACCTGTCCCGCCCCGCTATCCGCAGGCCGGCAGATCCATCGCTTTCCCAATGCAGATCGTCGCCGCGAGACAGGGCGAGTTCCTTCACCCGCGTCGCGGTGTGCGCATCGTCTTCGATATAGAGGATTTTCAGTCCATCCACGTTCAGCCCCCCGCGCCCGGTATCCGGCCGCCTTCGGATAGCGCGCCCAGACAATTCGAGACACCCGTTATCGCGTCAGTTTTTCGCGGGGCGCGGCGCATTCGACCACGCCAAACCTTCCCTGACCGCCCCCAGGTTGATTTGCTGCACTCCGCTGCCCTTGCCCGGAGCGTCGAAAATCCGCCATTCCTCTCCAGCCTGCTTGAACGCAACCCGAACCGAAACGTCCGCCCCCTGATCCCTCAGGACGGTCAATNCGCTTTTGCCGAGTTCGAAGGTCGAAGTGCCCTCCATCCCTTCCTTCTCGCCGGCGACTTTCTCCATGGGCAAACCGGTGCCGTTGTCGAGCCGGAGTTCGACCGCTTCGATGTTCCGGTTGATACCCGCGATCCACTTCCCCCCGGTGGTAAAGTACATGTGCCCCGCGACGCCGAAAAGACCCGGACTGGACAGCCTCGCAAAGCCGGTTTTCACGTCCCCGTCGTGGGCCATGCGGTAGAAGTCGGGTTCGGTAGTATAACCGCCCCCGGTCCATGAACGCTGCGACCGCCAAAGGCCGAGGTGTCGCGAGGTGAATGTGCGTTCGGACGATCCGAGCGAAGTAAAGGCCATCGCGTCGGGAGCAGCAAAGCTGCTGGCTTCTTCCATCAGGCGGAGTTTCTCGAAAGCAGGAATCAACATAACCGTCTGCTTTNCCAACCCGCAGGCCTGGTCCGCGATACTCGCGAAATTCGTCCGCAATCCCTGATACATCGCCTCGAGCTGAGGGTCTTCGTACTCGACGAAATGCCCTTTCGGAACGAACTCCCATTCGCGCCGATGGAAGCGCCAGTGCGTTCCCTCAACCGCGCATTGCTGCTGGTCGGTCGTCATGGCTGCCGGGGGCGTCCTGCAAGGCCCTTGCCACTACCCTCGCACGCTCGATCGTGACCTTGGTGTCGTCCGGCATGGCGCAGCCCTTCGCCTGCCGCGTGCCACGTTCGGACTGGTCTATCGCTGCGACAACTTCGTCCCCGCCGACCCGCGCCAACTGCCTCCCGATCTGCCCCTTGAGGACCTGGAACGCGCGCAATTCGCCGACGTCGAACAGCTGGCAGCTTTCGTCCGCACCAGCCGCGAAGGTGGCAATTCCGAACACTTCCATCAGCGGTCGGGCCTGCTGGTTCCCGGCCAAGATCTGGAGCCGTTGCTCCACTGGAATGTCTTCCAGGCTCTGAGCGTGCAAGGGTGCCGCGAGCGCCACCGCCGCAGCCAACGTTCCCCAGATCACCGATCGCATCGCAGTCTTCATCAGATTTCCTTCACGCAAGAGGGCTTGTCGCCCAGCCGACATGCACGCCGGAGGGCCTCCATCGTGGAGACCCCCGCAACTTCACCTTCTTCACTTTCCCCTGCGATGCGCGCCAGAGTGGCGCAGGCTTTCGGACTTCCGATTTCGCAAGCATGCGCCACGAGCGATTGCGCACGGGTTTCATCGACCCGGCCGCCAATGCCCTTCTTGTGCATCACCCCGTATGCAAAGCATGCCTTGGCTACGTAGAGATCGCAGGCGCTGCGCATGTAGCGAAAGCCGATGCCCGGAAAATAAGCGTCCTTCGGCCCCTGCGTATAGTAAAGGCCGAGGTTTGCGCAGGCGATCCCCACCCAATCGTCGCACGCTGCCTTCAGGGCCTGCTTGAGATCATCGACTTCGCCTGGCGCCTCGCCCGTCATCAGCGGTTCCAGCAGCGCGTCGCACCCACCGGCCCAGCCCACATTGCACAGCAGGACATTGCGCGCGCGCGTCTCCGCAGCGTCGGGTTCTTCGGCAGGAAGCATCGCGGCGCTGATGCAGGCTGCGAATTGCTGGTCCTCGCAAGCCCTCACTGCGTAACCGCGAACCGCCGCGATGTCCGCCCCGATCTCTTCAGTCGTGCCAAGCAGTTCTGCGGCGTCGACACAGGCCTGCGCACCGCCGTGACGGCACTCCTCGCCCATGGCCAGCAGCGCGAGCTTCATCAGCCCATCGGGTTCGGGCGAGTCTGCCTGCGAGAGCGGCCCCAAAGCCGTCCCCGTCCGCGTGCAGGCGAGGTCGTCTCCCGCGCGACAGGCAGCGGCGAACATGCGCGCCGCCCTGATGTGATCCTTGTTGTCGGATGCCGTTTCATGCTCGATTTGTCCGCCGAGGGTGCAGGCCGCGGCCAGCCCCATGTCGCAGGCCTGCCCGTACATCGACAGTGCGGCATAGGTATCCCCGTCGCGCTCATAGGCAAGTCCGCCGCGATGGATCTCCATTAGAGCCTCGTCGTCGAAAGGTCGTTCTTTCGCCTCTGCGAATGTGCTGGTGCTTGCTGCAGCGAGAAGTACGGGCGCGAAGATCCGCGCCGCTACCGCAGTCAGTGTCCCGCGCATCCTGTTACCCACACCACATGCCCCCGCTCGCCTTTGCTTTTGCAAAGCCCGACGAAAGAGATCAATCGCTTGCGGCATTTCTGCCCTCCCCAAATTCATGTCAGTCCTGACGGGCCGGTGCATCGACCATGGCGCAGGCGCTGGACTGGCCGAGATCGCACGCCTTTTGCCGCAGCGCGCGAGCGGTTTGCGCATCGCCCTCGACGCCTTCTCCCGCTCCCCGCATATCGGACGCGAGCAGGCAGGCCCGCGCGCTGTTCGCTTCGCAGCCGCGCACAGCGAGATCATGGGCGCGCACGAGATCGGTCGGCACGCCCCGGCCTTCGCGCAATTGCCGCGCCGCGTTGGAACACCCTGCACCGTCTCCGCCATCGCATGAGGCGATGAATACGAGCAGCGCCGGGTCGCGCCAGCGCTCGTCCCCGCTGCGATCGGACAGTTGCATCCACATGATGCCGAGATCATTGCAGGCGTTGGCGATCCCACCGTCGCATGCCATCCCGAAATAGTCTCGCGCGGACGCCCAGTCGGCGTCATGCGCCAGTCCGTCGCGTGCCATGACGGCGACATTGGCGCACGCCTGCCATTGCTCTGCCCGGCAGGCGCGCTCCAGTAAGTCGTAACCCTTGATGGGGTCAGCCGGCCCACCGGTGCCGGTTGCCAGTAGGGCACCGGCTTGCCCGCAAGCCTCCATCGAATCCAGATCACAGCCTTGCAGGTACAACTCGCGCGCGGCGATCAAATTCTCGTGGTCGATTTGCTGGTCCGATGCGGCCTGCCGCGAAAGGACATTCGCCTGCCAGCTGCAACCCTGTCCAGACCCGGCTTCGCACAGGATTTCTGCGACCTCAGCCGCCACATCGAGCAATTGCGCACCCCCACGCCCTTCGATCAGCATCGGTACCAGCAGATGGCACGCATCGGTGTTGCCGAGTTCGCAGCCCCGCGCGAACATATCGCGAGCCCTGATGGCGCGCGCTTCGCCAGAAAGCTGGACGAGGATCCTCCCTGCATTGAGACAAGCCGCGACCTCCCCNGCTTCGCAAGCGCNCTCGACNGCCGATTTTTCCGACGCCGCGCCCTGGTCCGCGGGCGAGGCGCTCGAGGGAACCGACCAGGCCGCAGCCAGCGCGAAAACCAGGCCCATGCTGNGTAGTTTCAGGGCGAACGCGCCAATTAGTCCCGCTGCAACGCTCACTGTCCCAGCGCCTCAGCCATGGCACAGCCGTCCTGGATGCCCAGTTTGCATCCATTGGTGAAATAGCGCTTCGCCCTGGCGTGATCGGGAGCGGCTCCGGTCCCGTCGCGGTACATCATGCCCGCATTCATGCATCCGCCGGCGGCCCCGTTGTTGCATGCCTGCGCGAACTGGTCGCGGGCTTCGGCGAATTGCCCGTTATCGTAATAGCCGACGCCGGATTCGATGCATCCTTCGGCATTGCCGCTTTCGCACGCGATGGAGAAAGCCTTGTTCGCTCCCGCGGTATCGACCGCACCGCCTTGACCGTCACGTTTCATTATCCCGAGCGCATAGCAGCCATCCGCCGCGTAGCCGGGGCAGGCCCCGGCGAATGCCGTTCGCGCTTCTTCGAAGCGGCGCTCACCGGCGTCGCCGAAATAGAGGATCTGGCCCTGATTGTAGCACGCGCCCGCTTCGCCCGCCTTGCAGGCGAGCCCCAGCGGGCCCAGCGCCTCGGCAGGATCGGCCGGTCCGCCAAGACCATCCTTGAGCAATGCGCCATACTGGCCGCAGGATTTGANCAGGCCGGCTTCGCATCCGCGCCGATAGGCATCGCGCGCCTGCACCGGGTCCTTCGCCCCGCCCTGCCCCCGCCACGCCATCGAACCGAGATTGTGGCATGCCTCATCCTTGCCATCGCTCATGCACGCTTTCNGGTAGAGTGCGCGAGCAGCCGGGAAGTCNCCCGCATTGTAGCGCNNCTGCGCTTGCTCTGCATTGCTTTGCGCCGCGNCGGGGNGANCTGCAATNGATGTCACCGACAGGACGGTAGCCGCAAGAAAAGGACGAAGATTCATGGCTGCTTGCTCCACGTTCAATTGCAAAGATATCGGTTTGCGTTGTTGTTCATCGTGCANTGGGCTGTGCGATAACGATTGCGCGTCTCGCGGGAGATTTCCGCTGCACTTTTCATNCGGGCTGGCTGGAACGAGGACGCGGATGAGGAGGACGAACGCGATGCCGCCGTTCTACCCGCCCCTGCCGCCCANCGACGGCTCGATGCACCGGGCATGTTGGTGCAGTTGTAGATTCCGCAGTCATCGCCCCGGCTNCGCCGTNCNATCTCCGCATTCACCGCGGCATTGAGCCTGCCCGACGGGAACCAGTANTCGAGAACATAGAGATGGTCCTTGTAGACACTGCCCAATGCGCCCGCCTCCAAGGTCGCTTCGAGCGCAGTCCGCGCATCTGCCAGCTGGCGGCTGTGATAGATCGCCGCATAGATCGCGCTGTCGTATTTGCCCTGCCCGAGGAAGGATTGGACGACTTGCGAAGCGCGCTCGCGTTCGGCTAGGCGACGGCGCTGCGCTTCATGTCGTTCAGCCAACGCCTGCTCGATTTCCTGGCGTCGCTGACGCAGGCTTGCGGCGAATTCGCATACCGACCGCTGCTCGGCATGTNGGGGATCGCACGCCTTGGCAGCCACCTGTTCCGCCGGTNCGAATTCCCCAAGATTGTAGTAAATGCGCNCGAGATCTTCGCACGAGCGCCATCCGCCNTGATCGCAATTCACGCGCCGGTAGCGCAGGGCTTTCTCCGCGTCGAATTGATCGGACGACGCCTCTGCAAAGACTGTCTCGGCGACNTCGCACGCTGTTTTATCGAACAGCGAACACCCCTTGATCGCAAACCGGCCTGCCGTGGCCCGATCGGCTTCGATATCTTCGGATCCCTCGAGGTAGACCAATGCAAGACGGCCACACGAAGCCGCGTGGTTACTGCGGCAGGCCTCTTGAAGAAATCTCAGGCTGAGGAAAATATCGTATTGGTCATTCGCCGGGTCGGAATAGGCGAGCCCGACCGTGCCGCATGCGACCGACACCTTTTGCTCGCAGTCAGCGATAGCCTGGGCGNTTTCGGGGTCCTCGCTGGCCTTGGCCGCGCTGGAGCCAAAGGCGAGGCCAGCGACCAAGACGAAGTTGAGTAAGCGCGAACTCGCCCCATCCATCCTGCCCGACTGCACCAAGCTGAAGAACGTGCGAAAAATGTAACCTGCCCCCTGTTCGTGATCCACATCAAGGTGAACGAACGATGGCAAACGGCCAATTTACAAATGCTGTTAGGTCTCGATTGAACTCGCAATAGCCAGGCGCCGACGCCACAAGGCACAAAACGGCTTTCCCATACAGTTGGCCGACGCTTCAGCCAGCATTTGGCGCCTTGACCGGAATGACTGCGGACGGCCAAAAAGCTGCCATTCAGTGCCCATAGCATTCCTGCCGGGCGAGTCCGGAAATCAGAGAAATCTGCGGATTTTCGTCAATGGTGCGCCCGACAGGATTCGAACCTGTGGCCCCCAGATTAGGAATNTGNTGNTCNACGCTACGGAATCAGGGCCTTTCCCGTTCCATGCTGCATTCGTGTTGCACTCAGGAGAGCAATTCCGCCTGCGCTTTGGCCATTAGCTCTGCATCGCGGGCGGGATCGACAATCAGGTGGCCGTAAACGTCCAGCGTCAGTTCGATGCTGGAATGCCCTAGCCACACCTGCAAGCGCTTTAAGTCGATACCCTGCGCAATCCATGCGCTCGCTGCAGCGTGCCGTAAGGCGTGGATGCCATAGCGGGCCTTGTGGGTAGCCTTGTCGCCCTTCCCCACCTTGTCGGACACAGCTGCAAGCCGCGATGCAGGGCGTAACCGGGTTCCTTCAGAAGATCTTCGGCAACAAGGTGGGCGGTATTCTCGGCGGTGTCCTGCAAATCGCGGGGACCGTCTTCGGTGGCGGGGGCGGCGGCATACCCGGCTTTGCCAATGGGACTAGCTTCGCCCCAGGCGGCCTCGCAATGGTGGGCGAACGCGGACCGGAGCTTGTCAATCTACCGCGCGGCTCGCAGGTTTTTAGCAACAGCGATAGCCAAGCGATGATGCAGGGACGCGGAGCGCCGCAGCGGATTGTGATTGAGGACACGACCGGCCTGTTCAAGTTCCGTGTCGATCAGCAGATTGGCGCAGCCGCACCCACTATCATCCAGACCAGCGCGCAAGTTTCACACCAGCAAAGCCGATTCGCAGCACACAGGAGATTGCCACGATGAGCCACAAACCGAACGGGGACGCTGTATGGCAGGCGCTGAACCTAGCCTTCTATGCTTTGACCGAGGAGCTAGAGCAGGCCGGGGTCTTGGATCAGGACAAGCTTGCCGACCAAATCCTGCGCTATCAGGATGAGAACAACCCCGTTCTGATGGCCAACCTGAACGGACTGGCGGAAACCCTGCGCACCCGCCCCTTTGGGCCGTTCCGGCTTGGCGTCATTGACGGCGGCAAAGATGAGTAGGCGGGAAGCATGGATAATCGGCGGGCTGCTGGCGCTGGGTCTTATTCTGACCGCTCTCAGCTTCATCCCACAAGGGTGAGGCGATGGGCCTTATGTTGGGACAAAACCATACGGGGTCGCATTGCATGGAGAGGCCCACCGCCTCAGCGCCATGATGGCCCTCTCCCCAATGAAATGGAAGAAAAAAGGGGGCCTTCCATATATTGACGAATGTTCTTCCTATGTTCCATCTGGCGCCATGGTTCGACACAAACTGGATTCGGTCAATGAGTGCGCACGGCGTGGCTATAATCTCCGGATCACCTGCGGCGGCTGTAACCGCGTTATCGAGGCGAATGCGGTCCTGATGATGCAGGAGTTACGCGGCGGCAGTATGGCGCTTCACAAACTGGAGGAACGCGCCAAGTGCAGCGAATGCGGGCACCGGGGGGCGACCGTCATGCCGTGCGAGATCAATTTCTAGAATAAGGAAGGTGGCAGTATGCCTTGGTCTTTGGAGTGGTCATTGGCGCTAGGTCTGGTGTGCCTCTCAGCTCACTGTATCTGGCTATCCTTAATGACGTATCGTTTGCGCGATAGCGTTTTGGCGCTTGAGGATATCGTAAAGCGCAGCCAGCGCGGAGCCTCGCTTCCCTCTACGCGCAAGTGAACCAATCCCGATTTCTCTGCCGGAACGTGAGTTCCGGGGGTTAGAACCGCGCCAGCGCCTACGAACTGGCCTGAAGGTCTGTCAGGAGCGTCTGGGTTTCCGAGTTCACGCAAAAACTGTGATTTGCACTCGACCTCCAAAACCCGCAGATCTTCGTTCAAGCGATTTACGATCTCCACCCGCACGGAATGGCCCGCTGGTCCCGTTGTCCAGTTGGCTCGGAAGATTGGCATGGACCTACGCGCTTGCTCAATCCGCCCTCGCACGAACGACCCTATGGCTATACCTAGAGTTATCCCGGCCCCGCCTGCGGTCGATAGCGCCCCTACCCAATCCGAACTCAAAGCGATCACACGGCTCCCCATGTTGCATCCATGTTGCATGGACCCGCCGAGAGTGCGCGGAAAAAGGCCGAAATACAAGGTATTGAGCGTGCAGCACCGTGCAACATGAAATGGCACTCGCACCGAAGTGCGAGGGCCGTTAAGTCATTGAAGAAGCATGATAAAAGCTGGTGCGCCCGGCGNGATTCGAACNNGNGGCCCCCAGATTAGGAATCTGGTGCTCTATCCGACTGAGCTACGGGCGCCCGCCGCCGCATTTAGCAGACGATCGCGCGCAAGCAATCAGTTCAGTTCGTCGGGCGGCGCGACCGGCACCAGCAGGGGGGCGACGGCGATGCCTTCCGCGACCATGTCCTCGGCCTCGTCGCGCGTGGCGCGCCCGTGAATGGGTGCGTTTTCGCTTTCCCCATAGTGCATTTCGCGGGCCTTTTCGGCAAAGCAGTCGCCGACCCAGGTGCTGCTCTCGAGCGCCTTGGCCTGAGCCTTCGCCAGCGCTTCGAACGCTTGTTTGACGGCCGGGGGCATGTCGCCCGTGCTTAGCTGCGCCTTTTCTCCCGCCGGGGCTGCGACGGCATTGGCCTTGGCCGGGACTGAGGGGGCCATCGGCGCCTTGCCGACATCTTCGCACCCGCAGGCGGGACACTGCAGCAAGCCTTGCGCTTTCTGGTCCGAGTAGTCGCTCGAGGACGAAAACCAGCCCTCGAAGCGGTGGCCTTCGCTGCAGGATAGGTCGTAAACGATCATGCGGCGGCCTATGCGGTGATATGCCTGCGGTTGGCAAGGCTGGGCACCTGTTCGCGCACCTCGGCCACCCGCTTCAGATCGATATCGACGAAACCCAGTCCGGCCTCCTCTCCGCCCATGTCGAGCAGCACTTCGCCCCACGGATCCACCACCAGGCTGTGACCATAGGTCCGGCGGCCGTCCTCGTGCTCGCCGACCTGCGCCGCGGCCACGACGAAAGCGCTCGCCTCGATGGCGCGGGCGCGCTGCAACACGTGCCAATGCGCGGCGCCGGTCGGTACGGTAAAAGCAGCGGGTATGGCGATGCAGTCGCAGTGCGCGCGCCCCAGCGCCTCGAACAAGGCAGGGAAGCGAATGTCGTAGCACACGGTGAGGCCGAGCCGGCCGAGCGGCGTACCCTCCACCAGCCCGACGCTGTCACCTGCACGATAGGCATTGGATTCGCGCCAGCTTTCGCCGCTTGCCAGGTCGACATCGAACATGTGGATCTTGTCGTAGCGCGCGGCAATCGTGCCGTCAGGCGCGATGACGAAAGCGCGGTTGACCCATTCGCCCCTGCCACCGNCCTCGAGCGCGAGCGAGCCGAGCGATACCCACAGGCCGTGCTGGCGCGCAGCTTCACGGACACGGGCAAGGACGGGCGAAGCGTCTTCGCTGCAGATCGACCGGGAAGCGCGTTCGCGATCGCGATCGAGCAGGCCCGACATTTCGGGCGTGAACAGCATGTCGGCGCCCCCGGCCGCAGCCTGTGTGACCGCGTCTTCGAGCGCTGCGGCATTGGCCCCGGGATCGATGCCCGAAGTCATCTGCAGGACAGCGACGCGTGCCATTCAGCCCGCCAGCAACGCGTCGAGCTTGCCTTCGCGCTCGAGCGCGGCGAGTTCGTCCGAACCGCCGACATGCGTATCGCCGATGAAGATCTGCGGCACGGTCCGCGCGGTAGGCGCGCGTTCCAGCATCTCTTCGCGCTTCGGCCCGCCCATCGTGATGTCGTGTTCGGTATAGTCCACGCCCTTCTCGTCGAGCAGGCGCTTGGCTCGGACGCAGAATCCGCAACCGAATTTGGTGTAAATGTCGACCGGGTGGTGGCTCATTGATATTCCCTTGTTTTCCGCGGCGAAACTAGCGCGCGACAAGAAGTCTTGAAAGCGCAAAGGACGCGCCTATCTCGAAAATACCGTCACGGTGTTCGTGGCGGCGACGGGGCGCCGATACCGGGCCCCGCCATCATAGAATCGCTCACAAGAGGATTTGTTTCGATGAACCGTATGGACCTTACGCCTTTCCGCCGCTCCACCGTGGGCTTCGACCGTGTGTTCGACCTGATGGAACGTCAGGCTCGCAATGCCGGCGGCGACAATTACCCCCCCTTCAACATCGAACGCCGCGGCGATGACGAATATCGCATCACGCTGGCGGTCGCGGGCTTCCGCAAGCCGGATCTCGATATCGTTGCGCAGCAGAACCTGCTCGTCGTGACCGGCAAGAAGCGCGACGAACTCAACGACGGCGAAATGCTGCATATCGGGATCGCCAACCGCGGATTCGAACGCCGTTTCGAACTGGCCGACTATGTCCGCGTGGCCCATGCCGACCTGGCCGATGGCCTGCTGGTCATCGATCTCGTGCGCGAAGTGCCCGATGCGATGAAGCCGAAGAAGATCGCCATCGGCGAAACGCAGCCGCTCGAAGTCGTCAAGGACGACGAGCGCGACGGCGACACGACCAAGGCGGCCTGATCCCGCCTTCACCTGCACTGGTGAAATGAATAGGGGGCGGAACCAGGTTCCGCCCCCGCGACGTTGAACGCCGCCAAACCCCGAAATCGGCCGTCCGGGTCGCAGAAGACAACCGGCTTCGAAGCAAGCCCCGCCTCGTGCTGGCAAAGCATGTGTCTCCATGCGCCCACACCCGAGGTGTGGAACAGCCGTATTCTGGCCCAAACATAACAAAAGATAAACCGGTCTCGTGCCCGCGACATCATTTTGTCGCATAGCTACAAGCGTAATTTCGACGCCTCCAACGAAATCAGAGGCTTAAAATGCCGCCATCTCGGCGCTGGATCAGACCAGACGTGCCTGTTCCAGCGCCGCGCCGACGAAACCGGCGAACAGCGGGTGCGGTTCGAAGGGCCGCGATTTCAGCTCGGGATGGAACTGCACGCCCACGAACCATGGGTGATCGGGGCGTTCGACGATTTCGGGAAGCAGGCCGTCGGGCGACATGCCCGAGAAGACCAGGCCCTGTTTCTCGAGCGGCTCGATATAGGCCCCGTTCACTTCGTAGCGGTGGCGGTGGCGTTCCGAGATGCTGGTCGCCCCGTGATAGACCTTCGACACGTGGCTGCCCACCGCAAGCTTGGCATCATATGCACCCAGCCGCATGGTCCCGCCGAGATCGCCGCCGGCTTCGCGTTTCTGGAGACCCTCTTCGGTCATCCATTCGGTAATGATGCCGACCACCGGTTCTTCGGTCTCGCCGAATTCCGTCGACGAGGCGCGAGCAAAGCCGGCCTCGCGCGCAGCGTCGATGCACGCCATCTGCATGCCAAGGCAGATGCCGAAGAACGGCACCTTGCGTTCGCGGGCGAAACGGACTGCCGCGATCTTGCCCTCGCTGCCGCGCTCACCGAACCCGCCGGGCACGAGGATGGCATGCATGGGTTCGAGCTTGGCGGCAATGTCGGCATCGTCGCCTTCGAACACTTCGGCGTCGATCCACTTGATGTTGACCTTGACCCGGTGCGCCATGCCGCCGTGCACCAGCGCCTCGTTGAGCGATTTGTAAGCATCCTGCAGGCCGACATATTTGCCGATCACGCCGATGGTGACTTCGCCCTCGGGGTTGGAATGGCGATCCACGACGTCGTACCAGCGCGACAGGTCGGGATCGGGCGCATCGGTTATCCCGAAGGCGCGCAGCACTTCGGTATCGAGCCCCTCGCCGTGATACTGCAGCGGCACGGCATAGATCGACGGCGCGTCCAGCGCCGGAATGACCGCTTCCTGCCGCACGTTGCAGAACTGCGCGATCTTGCGGCGGTCGGATTCGGGGATCGGATGCTCGGCGCGGCACAGCAGCACATCGGGCTTGATCCCGAGACTGGCCAGTTCGCGCACCGAGTGCTGCGTCGGCTTGGTCTTCAACTCGCCCGCCGCGGCAATATAGGGGACCAGCGTGACGTGGACGCTCAGCGTCTGCCACGGCTCCAACTCGTTGCGCAGCTGGCGGATGGCCTCCATGAACGGCAGGCCTTCGATGTCGCCCACGGTTCCGCCGATCTCGCACAGCACGAAGTCATGGTCGTCCTGCCCGGCCAGCGCGAAGGCCTTGATCTCGTCGGTCACGTGCGGGACCACCTGGACGGTCGCGCCGAGGTAGTCGCCGCGGCGTTCCTTGGCGATGATGTCCTGGTAGATCCGGCCCGAGGTGATGTTGTCGCCCTGGTGAGCCGATACGCCGGTGAAACGCTCGTAATGGCCGAGATCGAGATCGGTCTCTGCCCCGTCGTCGGTCACATAGACCTCGCCGTGCTGATAGGGGGACATCGTCCCCGGATCGACGTTGAGATAGGGGTCGAATTTCCGGATACGGACCTTGTAGCCACGCGCTTGGAGGAGGGCAGCAAGCGATGCTGCCATGAGACCTTTGCCAAGCGAGGAGACCACGCCGCCGGTGATAAAGATATACCGCGCCATGGGGGTCGAGCCTTAAGCTGTGGGATTGAGTCGGGGCAAGCGCAAACGCACATGGATCGCGCCATTNGCACGGCGCAATCCACAGCTCTGCGATGGANTGGAGATTATTCGGTCGCGCCGGACAGCGGATCGCCGTCCGCAGGAGCGCCCAGGGGATCGGCAGCAGGAGCGGCTTCGCCGGCCGTGGCCGCACCCAGCGGATCGGCCGGTGCAACCGTGCGATCGAGCGTCGATTCGATGGCGTCGCTGCCGGTCGTCTCGACTGCGACTGCAGCCAGCGCGATCGACAGGACGACGAACAGCACCGCGAGCCATTTGGTCGAACGGGTCAGGAAATCCGCGGCTCCGCGCGCGCTGAGCATGCCCGACGGGCTGCCACCGATGCCAAGCCCGCCGCCTTCGGAGCGCTGCATCAGGATGACGCCGACAAGCGCGGCTGCGATGATCGCCTGGACGACGGTTAGGAACAGGAACATGCGAATACTCTTGGAAAGGCTTTAGCGGAGCTCACGCGCATCTAGGCGCGCCGGCGGCAAACGGCAAGGTCGGGTGCGATCAGGCCTCTTCGGCTTCGGAGGCGCCGACCACGATCCCGAGGAAGCTTTCCGCCGACAGGCTGGCACCGCCGACCAGCGCACCGCCCACATCGGGGGTCGCGAGGATCTCGCGCGCATTGTCGGGCTTCACCGAACCGCCATAGAGGATGCGGACCTTGGCGGATTCCTCTTCGCCATAGGTTTCGTCGAGCAGCCGGCGGATCGCCCCGTGCATGGCTGCGATATCCTCGCCGGTTGCGGTGCGCCCGGTACCGATCGCCCAGATCGGTTCGTAAGCGATCGTCAGGCGTTCGGCGGGATCTTCGACCACCGTCAGAGCGGCCTTGATCTGGGCCAGCACGTAATCTTCGGCCTTGCCCGCGTCACGCGTATCGAGCGGTTCGCCGCAGCAGAGGATGATGCGCAGGCCCGACTCGATGGCCGATTCGATCTTGGCGTTGATCAGTTCGTTGCTTTCGCCGTGGCCCTGGCGCCGTTCGCTGTGGCCCAGGATCACGAACTTCGCGCCTGCATCGGCAACCATGGAGGAATTGATGTCCCCGGTATGCGCACCTTCCGCGCCCGGGTGGCAATCCTGCGCGCCGACGCCGATCTGTTCGGCTTCCTTATGGACCGCGTGAATCAGCGTGTAGGGAGGCGCCACGGCGACCTCGACCTTCATGTAACGCTGCGCGGCACGATCGATCGCGCGTGCTTCGGAAAGCATGGCGCGCGTGCCGTTCATTTTCCAGTTTCCGACGATGTAGGGCCGTTCGGCCATGTCTTGGTCCTGCGATTTATTGAAATGTGTGGCCCGCTATATGGGGCTTGGAATGCGCTCCGCTAGACAAGGTTTCTTCCCGCGTCAAAACCCTTTGCAACCTGTTGCCGCGAGGTCGCAGGGGGGATAAAGCGCCCCAACCCATCCAGGCTCCGCCTGAACAACAGCAGCCATCCAACCGGATCGTCCGTCTATCATGTTCCAATTCTTCCGCAATTTCTTCAAGACCAAGCTCGGGCTGGCAATCGCGCTCGCCTTCCTCGGTCTGATCGCCCTGGCGTTCGCCAGCGCGGATGTNTCGTCCACCGGGACTTTCGGCGGCATCGCGGGCGGTGACCGCGTGGCTGTCGTCGGGGATGAAAAGATATCCACTGCGGATCTGATCCAGGGCGCGAACAACGGGCTCGACCGGGTACGGCAGGACCAGCCTACGGCCACCATGCAGGCCTTCCTGCGCGGTGGGGGTCTCGATTCCGCGCTCGAAGCGCTGATCAGCCGCGCCGCGCTGAAGGAGTATGCCCAGCGCTACGGGCTCCGGGCGGGCGACAATCTGGTCAACAGCGAAATCCGGATGATTCCCGCTTTCCGCGGCCCAGACGGCAATTTCAGCGAGGATACCTATCGTCAGGCGCTGGCCCTGCAGCGGCTGAGCGATGCCGACGTGCGCGAGGACCTGGGGATCGGCCTGCTGTCGCAGCAGATGCTGCTTCCCGCGAGCTTCGGAGCGACCGTGCCCGACAAGCTTGCGTACCGTTATGCGCAATTGTTCAAGGAACGGCGCGAAGGTTCGATCGCGTTGCTCCCCGCAGCGACATACGCCCCGAGCGGCGCAGCCGACCCCAAGGTCTTGCGCGCCTATTACGATGCGAACCGTGATGCGTTCGTACGGCCGGAACGCCGGACGATCCGCTATGCCACTTTCGACGCGGCAGCACTGGGCGACCGGGCGGAACCGACCGATGCCGAAATCGCCGCGCGCTATGAACGCGATGCCGAACAATACGCCGCTGCGGAAACCCGCGACGTCACCCAGCTGATCGTACCGACAGAAGCCGCCGCCAAGTCGATCCGTGACCGCGTTGCCGGTGGCGCGTCGTTCGAACAGGTCGCCCGCGAAGCGGGGCTGCGCGCTTCGCCCGTGGTCGATGTCGTTCGCGAAGGTCTCGCGAGCCAGGCGTCGCCTGCGGTCGCCGCAGCCTATTTCTCCGCCGAACGCGGCGCGATGACCACGCCCGCGCGCAGCCCGCTGGGCTGGCATGTCGCGCGGATCGACGCGGTCGAAACCACTCCTGCCCGCTCGCTGAGCCAGGTGCGCGGCGATATCACCGATACGCTGCGCGCGGAAAAGCGGGTGCGCGGCCTGGCCGATCTCGCAAGCGAGATCGAAGAGCAGCTCGGAAACGGCGCCACGCTCAGCGAAGTGGGCGAAGAANTGGGTCTCGAGCTGGAAACGGTCGGCCCGGTTCTCGCCAATGGCCAGCTGTTCGACGAGCCCCGCAGCACGGTCCCCGAGGTGCTCCAGCCCGCCCTTGCCACGCTGTTCCAGATGGAAGTCGAAGAACCCGAGATCGCCCCGATCGANAGCGGGCAGACCTATCTGGTTTACGAAGTGGNCGANATCACGCCCGCTGCCGTCGCCCCCTATGCACAGATCGCCGATGCGGTCGAAGCGCGCTGGCGTGCTACCGAGGGCATGAAAGCCGCGCAGGCCGCGGCCGACCGGGTNATCGCACGCGTGCGGTCGGGCAAGACGATNGCCGCCGCGCTCGCCGAGGAGGAGCGCCGCGTTCCCCCCGCGCAGAGCGTCGACATGACCCGCGAAGATCTCGCGCGCCAGCGCGAACAGCGCATCCCGCCCCCGATCGCCCTGCTGTTCAGCATGGCCGAGGGAACGACGAAGCGGCTCGAAGCGGGCAACAATGCCGGTTTCTTCGTGGTCGATGTCGATGATATCACCATGGGCGAAATCGCCGGCGACGATCCCCTGATCGCGCAGGCCACCCGCCAGATGGGTCCGCTGCTGGGCGAAGAATACGCCGAACAGTTCAGCCGCGCGATGCGCGAAGAACTGGGCGTCTCGCGCAATGCCACGGCGATCGAAGCCGTGCGTGCCCAGCTCTCCGGCAACTGAGGTCCAGTTGGATAACGGCCTGAAAGGCGTCGACCGGGCGCGCACCGCACTGGCGCAGGGCACTCCCGCGCTGATCTGGCGCGAAATCGTGGCCGATACCGAAACCCCTGTCGGCGCGGCGCTCAAACTGTTCGAGGAAGGGCGCGGCGATTTCCTGCTCGAATCGGTCGAGGGCGGTGAAGTCCGCGGCCGTTACAGCCTCATCGGGCTCGATCCCGATCTGGTGTTTCGCGCGACGGGCGACAGCGCGGCGATCAACCGTCGCTGGCAGCACGACCGCGAGGCTTTCGAGCCCTGCGATGCCGGCACGCTCGACAGCTTGCGCGCACTGGTCGAAAGCTGCCATTGCGCGGTTCCCGGCGAACTGCCTCCCGCCCTCGCCTGNCTCGTCGGGCATTTCGGCTATGAGACCATCGGGCTGGTCGAAAAACTCCCGCGCCCGCCGCAGAGTGCGCTTGACGTACCCGACATGCTGTTCGTGCGGCCGACCGTGCTGCTGGTGTTCGACCGGCTCAGCGACGCGCTGTTTTGCATCGCCCCGGTATGGTCGGGCGGTTCGATCGAACGTTCGGGCGAACGCATCGACGAGGTGCTGCGCAGGCTCGCCCGGCCGGCGATCCCGTCGGAAACACGCGCCGCCGATCATCCCGAACCCGCTCTGACGCCGACGATGCCCGCCGCGGACTACGAGGCGATGGTGCTGCGTGCGAAGGACTATATCGAGGCCGGCGACATCTTTCAGGTCGTGCTGTCACAGCGCTTCGCCACCCCGTTCGAACTGCCGCCGATGGCGCTTTACCGCGCGCTCAGACGGGTCAATCCCTCGCCCTTCCTCTATTTCCTCGACATGCCCGGGTTTGCGATCGTGGGGTCGAGCCCGGAAATCCTGGTCCGCGTGCGCGAAGGCGAAGTGACCATCCGGCCCATCGCCGGCACTCGCCCGCGCGGCGCGACGCAGGCAGAGGATCGCGACGCCGAACGCTCGCTGCTGGCCGACCCGAAGGAACGCGCCGAACACCTCATGTTGCTCGACCTGGGCCGCAACGATGTCGGACGCGTGGCACAATCGGGCAGCGTGACCGTCACCGACAGTTTCATGGTCGAGCGCTACAGCCACGTGATGCATATCGTCAGCAATGTGACCGGCCAGCTCGATCCGGCGAAAGACGCGATCGATGCGCTGTTCGCCGGCTTCCCCGCGGGCACGGTCAGCGGTGCGCCCAAGGTGCGCGCCTGCGAAATCATCGCGGAACTCGAGCCGGCGACGCGCGGCCCCTATGCAGGCGGCGTGGGCTATTTCGCGCCCGATGGTTCGGTCGACAGCTGCATCGTGCTGCGCACTGCGGTGGTGAAGGACGGNACCATGCATGTGCAGGCCGGCGCGGGGATAGTCGCCGATAGCGAACCCGCGTATGAGCAGAGAGAATGCGAAGCGAAAGCGGGCGCCCTGCTCGCTGCGGCGAAGGAAGCCGTCCGCCTCGCGAAGGAACCCGGATTCGGCCAATGAGAACGACACTTGCCGCGCTGGCGCTGCTTGCGCTGACTGCATGCGAAGCCCAACCCGAGGGCGAACCGGTGGCCCGCGCGCGGATCGACGGACAGCCACAGGATGCAGCCGGCGACACGCCCACTCCGGCGGCGACGCTGGCGAGCCAGGTCGAAAGCGCCTGCCGCTCGATCATTTTCGAAGATACGCCGCTGACGCACTGCCTCGCGGTGCCCGAACGCCACCAGATCTCGACTGCGCTCGACCGGGGCGGATCGCGCTACGGCAGCCTCGCCAGATATGCCGATGCCAATGACGGCGACACCATCGCCTTCGCGATGAACGCGGGGATTTTCGGCGAAGGCGAACGCCCGGCGGGCTATTTCGTGGAAGATTCCGAACGATTGGGCGAACTCGACACCGGTTCGGGCTCGGGCAATTTCTACATGAAACCCAATGGGGTGTTCTACGGCAGCGGCGGCGACTGGCAGGTGCGCGAGACCGACTGGTTCCTCGCCAATGTCACCGAGCGCCCGCAATTCGGCACGCAGTCGGGGCCGATGCTGATCGTCGACGGCAAGATCCATCCGCAGATCGTCCATGACGGCCCGTCGCGCAAGATCCGCAATGCGGTGGGCATCGATGGCGAAGGGCGCGCGCATTTCGTGATCTCCAACGCCCCGATTTCCTTCGGCAANCTCGCCCGGTTCTACAAGAACGAGCTCGAGGCCGACAACGCGCTGTTCCTCGACGATACCGTGTCGCTGCTGTGGAATCCGGCGACCGACCGGCTCGACACCGGTGCCNCCATCGGCCCGATCCTCGTGGTCAGAAAGAAAGCAAGCGAATGACCGATACCCGCCGCACGCTCTATCCGGAGATCGAACCCTACGAGACCGGCATGCTCGATGTCGGCGAAGGCCATTCGCTGTATTACGAGCGCGTGGGCACACCGGGCGCCAAGCCGGCGGTTTTCCTGCATGGCGGGCCCGGCGGGGGCATGGCTCCCGATCATCGCCGCCAGTGGGANCCNGAACTCTACGACGNGTTGCTGTTCGANCAGCGCGGTTGCGGCAAGTCGCTGCCCTTCGCTGAAATAGAACACAATGACACATGGCGCATCGTCGAGGACATCGAGCGCTTGCGCGAGATGTGCGGACACCAAAAGTGGCAGGCGTTCGGCGGCAGCTGGGGTTCGACGCTCGCGCTTGCCTATGCGCAGAAATATCCCGACCGGGTGAGCGAGCTGGTGCTGCGCGGCGTGTTCCTCGCGCGGCAGCAGGAAAAGTCGTGGCTCTACGATTATGGCGCGAGCGAGATCATGGCGGAGCAATGGGATGCGTTCACCGGTCTCATTCCCGAAGCCGAGCGCGGCGACCTCGTGCGCGCTTATTACAACCGCCTGACCAGCGAGGACGAGGCGACCCGGCTTGCCGCGGCGCGCGAATGGTCGCTGTGGGAAGGGCATGTCGCGACACTGCTGCCCAATGAAGACCTGCTCGAAGGCTTCGGCGATCCGGCCAAGGCGGTTCCGTTTGCACGCATCTGCGCCAAGTTCTTCCTCGAGAACTTCTTCCTCGAGGAAGGCGAGCTCCTGCGGAACGTGGATTCGCTGGCTGGAATACCCGGGATCATCGTTCAGGGCCGCCACGACATCTGCACCCCGCCGGGCGCGGCATGGGCGCTCAAGAAGGCCTGGCCCGAAGCCGACCTGTGGATCGTGCCCGATGCCGGTCACAGCGCCGGTGAACCTGGCATCGTCGATGGCCTCGTCCGCGCCACGGACAAGCTGGCCGGCAAGACCGCCTGATCGGCTGCGGGAAGCGCGGTGCCGGCCGCGCTGGCCTGCAAACCTTTCCTTGCTTGAAAGCGCGTCGCCATCGCTTCAAGGACTGTATCGATGACCGACAGCCGATCCATTCTCGTAATCGACAATTACGACAGCTTCACCTTCAACCTGGTCCATTACCTGATGGAGATGGGCGCCCGCGTGGAGGTGGTGCGCAACGATGCCATATCGGCGGACGAGGCGATGGATGGCGGTCATGCGGGCTATCTGATTTCTCCCGGACCCTGCACTCCCAACGAAGCCGGCATCAGCCTCGATATCGTCGCGGCCTGCGCCGCAGCGGGCAAACCCCTGCTCGGCGTCTGCCTCGGCCACCAGGCGATCGGCCAGCATTTCGGCGGCCGCGTGGTGCGCGGCGGTCTGATGCACGGCAAGACCTCGCCCGTCACGCATGAAGGCGACGGGGTGTTTGCCGATCTGCCCTCGCCCTTCACCGCGACGCGCTACCATTCGCTGGTGGTCGAAGACATTCCCGATTGCCTGGCGATCAACGCGACCAGCGAGACCCCGGGCCTCGACGGCAGCAGCGTCATGGGGTTCCGCCACCGCGATCTTCCGCTCCACGGTGTCCAGTTCCACCCCGAAAGCATCGCCACCGAACACGGCCACGCCCTGCTGGCGAACTTTCTTGCCATCTGCGGCATCGCCGCCAAGGTGCCCGCATGAAACAGCTCCCCGATGCCACCCGGCACCTTGCCGAAGCCGAGGCCGAGGAAGTCTTCGGCTGGATACTCGATGGCGAAGCCGATGACGACGCGATCGCCCGTTTCCTGGTCGACATGTCGGCGCGCAGTGAAACCTCCGAGGAAATCGCGGGCGCGGCCCGAGCCCTGCGTCACCGGATGATCCCCATCGCTGCGCCCGAGGGTACGGTCGATTGCTGCGGCACCGGCGGCGATGGCCACCATACGCTCAACGTATCCACCGCAGTCAGCCTGGTCGTGGCGGCCTGCGGCGTCCCAGTGGCCAAGCACGGCAACCGCGCTGCCAGCAGTAAGGCGGGCGCGGCCGATACGCTCGAGGCGCTCGGACTCGACATGGAAGCGGCCGGCCATAGCGCGGAGAAGACGCTCGCCGAACTGGGCATCTGTTTCCTGTTCGCCAAGAACCACCACCCCGCAATGGGGCGGATCCAGCCCATCCGCCAGAAGCTCGGGGTCCGCACGATCTTCAACCTGATGGGGCCGCTTTCCAATCCCGCCGGGGTCCGGCGCCAGCTGATCGGTATCGCCCGCCCCGCCTATGTGCCGATCTATGCCGCGGCCAAGGCCCGGCTCGGAACCGAGCGCAGCTTCATCGCCTCGGGCGACGAGGGCCTCGACGAACTCAGCCTCGCGGGCGGCAACGAACTGGCCGACGTGACGGGCAACAGCTTCGAAATGCGCCGCGTGCTGGCAGTGCAGGCCAATCTGCCGCACGCCCCGGTCGAAGCCATCCGCGGCGGCGATCCGGCGCACAACGCCCGCGCGCTCGAGGCGCTGCTGGCAGGCACCCCCGGCCCCTATCGCGATGCGGTGCTGTTCAACGCATCCGCCACGCTGATCGTCGCCGGCCGGACCGACGATTGGACCGAAGGCGCCCAGATCGCTGCCGAGGCGCTCGATTCCGGCGCTGCCCTGACCCTCCTGCGCGACTGGATCGCACTGAGCGTTTGACATGAACAAGCTGGAAGAAATCTGCGCCACCAAGCGCGAAGAAGTGGCTGCCCGCAAGCAGGAACGCTCGCTGTCCGATCTCGAAACCGCGATCCGTGCGCAGACCCCGCCGCGCGGGTTTCAGGCTGCACTCGCCCGCGCGCAGGATGACGGCTTCGGACTTATTGCCGAGATCAAGAAAGCCTCGCCGTCGAAGGGCCTGATCCGCGCCGATTTCGAGCCTGCGGCGCATGCCAGGGCCTATGCCGCAGGGGGCGCGGCATGCCTTTCCGTGCTGACCGATGCGCCCTATTTCCAAGGCCATGAGGATTACCTCATCGCCGCCCGCGAGGCCTGCGACCTGCCCGTCCTGCGCAAGGATTTCATGGTCGACCCGTGGCAGGTCGCCGAAGCACGCGCGCTCGGTGCCGATGCCATCCTGATCATCGTCGCGGCGCTCGATGACAGCGTCATGGCCGAGATCGAGGCGGCCGCGCTCGACCATTCGATGGATGTGCTGATCGAAGTCCACGACGCCGCCGAAATGGACCGCGCGGCGCGGCTTTCCTCGCGGCTCATCGGGGTGAACAACCGCGACCTGAAAACCTTCACCACCGATCTCGCAACGACCGAGCAGCTTGCCCCGCGGGCNCCGGCGGAAAGCCTGCTGGTGGGNGAGAGCGGNATCAGCTCGCATGCGGATTGTGCCCGTCTCGCAGGTTCGGGTGTGCGCAGCTTCCTCGTTGGTGAGAGCCTGATGCGGCAGGCCGATGTCGCTGCTGCGACCAGGACGCTGCTGCACGGCTGAACCGTCGCGCCCGGGGCAAAGCAGGAACAGCTGTTCTCGCCTCCATACCGCTAAACCGGCGCAATTGCTTGACTTGCCGATTCGGGTTGCCTACTTGTTCCGTATTCGTTCACAGCTTTGTGAACAGGCGATACGGGAGTTCGCACCATGCTGACCGCCAAGCAGCACGAATTGATCCGCTTTATCCAGCAACGCCTGGAAGACACCGGCATTTCCCCGAGTTTCGAGGAAATGAAGGAAGCCCTCGACCTCAAGAGCAAGTCGGGCGTTCACCGCCTGATCTCGGCGCTCGAGGAACGCGGTTTCATCCGCCGGCTGCCCAACCGTGCGCGCGCACTGGAAGTGGTCAAGCTTCCCGAAGACGCAGTTACCGGGAGCGACAAGCCCAGTGCTGCGAACGACCTGGTCGGGGCGGCAATGCCGACCAAGACCGTGGCACCCGAACCCGCCAACGACATCATCGACGTGCCGCTGCACGGACGGATTGCCGCCGGCGCGCCGATCGAGGCGATCGAAGGCCAGTCGAGCATGCCGGTTCCCGCTGCCCTGCTTGGTCCCGGCGAACATTACGCGCTCGAGGTCTCGGGCGATTCGATGATCGAGGCCGGCATTTTCGATGGCGACTTCGCACTTGTTAAACGGACCGACAGCGCGCGCGATGGCGAAATCGTGGTGGCGCTGGTCGACAACGAGGAAGCCACGCTCAAATATCTGCGCAAGGACGCGGGGCGCGTGATCCTCGATCCGGCCAATGGCGCCTATGACCCCCAGGTCTACGATGCGCACCGCGTTCAGGTGCAGGGCAAGCTCGCCGGGCTCTTGCGCCGCTATCACTGATAGTGCGGGCCCCGCGCCCTATCGGCGCGGGGCCGGCCACCAGCCATGCGCACCCTGGTCCTGCGCGACCGTATCGATGCGTTCGCGATCGAGATAAACCGCGACGCCGCCTTCGCGTTGCAGATAGCGCCGATCGGCCTTGAGCCAACGCGGCCGGCAGCTGCGCGGCAGGAAGCGATCGGCCACGACGATATCCGCCTTCCCGCAGGCTGCGGCCAGCGCACGCTCGGCGATCAAGTCGCGATTGCGGGCCACGAGCACGCTCCATGTCTTTCCGCTTCTCTCGACGGGGAGGACGCAGAACTCGGGGCTGCAGCGGCTCTGCGGCCACGCTGCGATGGCCATGGGCTCGCGGTCGGTTCCGGCCAGTTCGAGCAGGTTCTGCTGCGCATAGCCCCCGCCGCTGTCGCGGAGGACGAGCAGGCGGTCGGCCTGGCTGGCAATACCCAGATCGCGCCCGTCACGGGTGATCAGCAGGTCGGGAACCGGGGCTGTCACGATCAGGATCGTGGACAGCGCGATCGGCACCGCGCCCCACAGTCTTGCCCTGCCCTGCCACAACGCCAGCCACAGTGCACCGCCGATATAGAGCGCCATCGTGCCCATGCCGATGCGGGGCGACAGTTTGACCGAACCGGGTTGCTCGGCGAAGAAATGCGCGATCGCCAGCAGCACGTCGAGTGACTGGCCGACCAGCCACCAGGCCGGCGCCCCCGCCCCCGCCCCCACCAGATCGAGAAAGAGCGCCAGTGCAACCAGCGGCATCGACACGAAGGTTACCAGCGGGATCGCGATCAGATTGGCCGCCGCGCCGTAGAGCCCAGCACGGTGGAAATGGAACAGCACGATCGGGATCAGCGTGAATTCGATGACCAGCCCGGTCAGGAACAGCATCGCTGCACGCCGTGCCAGGCGCGATAGCCAGCTTTCCTCGCGCGGCGCCAGGAAGCTGCGGACCCAAGCGGCATTGTGGAGCGAGACAATGGCGATGACCGCGGCAAAGCTCATCTGGAAACTCGGCCCGACCAGCGATTCCGGCCAGAGCGCCAGCACCACGCCGGCGGCGATCGCGACCATCCGCAGCGACAGGGGTTCGCGCCCCAGGGCCAGCGCGACGAGCACGAGCAAGGCGCCGATGCAGCTGCGAACGGTCGGCACCTGCGCGCCGGTAAGCAGCGTGTAGCCGATGCCCGCAAGCGCGGCTGCACCCGCCGCCACCAACGGCAACCGCACGCGCAGCGCCAGCCAAGGCCAGGCTGCCAGCAGTTTCAGCACCACCAGATAGGTCGCGGCGATAATCGCGCTGACATGCAGGCCGCTGATCGAAAGCAGATGGGTGAGCCCGGCATCGCGCATGGCTTCTTCGTCGGCCTCGGGGATCGCACCGCGGTCGCCGCTTGCCAGCGTGGCCGCGATAGCGCCCGCCGTCCCGTCGAGATTGCGCCGCACATGCGCCGACAGGCGGCGCTGGATCACGGCGATCGACACAAGCGTCTCCGCGGGCGGTTCGACGAGTTCGACGTCACCGACCACCGATCCGGTGGCGGACAAGCCATCGAACCATGCCCGCCGCGCGAAATTGTAAGCACCCGGGACGATCGGCGGCGATGGCGGCATCAACCGCGCGCTCAGACGGATCCGTGCCCCTTCGCGCAGCTGCGGCCCGTCGGCTTCCAGCGGCAGATTGACGCGGTAGGCGACCGCCCGGGCTGTCTCGGGGTCGCGTGCCGCCAGCACCAGCCTTACCCGTCCTTCCGCCGGCTGTTCCTCGCGCGCAAGGATGCGTCCATCGATCCGTTCCAACCGCGGATAGGGGATCGGCTCGGCACCCACTGTCGCCGACCGCGCCCAGACCAGCGCGGTGCCCGCCGATGTGGCGAGAGCAATCGAAAGCAGCGCAGCAAGCGCATAACTGCGGTTCTCGCGGCCGCGCCATGCGGCGATGGCTGCGAAGGCGACGACCAGCGAACCGGCGATCACGGTGAGCCATTGCCACGGCCCGGCAAGGAGGAACCACAGCCCGATGCCGCAGCCGAAGGCNACCGCCAGCCATGGACCGCGATCGAATTCGGCGCCCGCGAGAAATGCCTCGACCCGGGCTGCCAAACTGGACATTGCGCCGCGCATGCGCCAAGGGCGCGGCACTGTTTCGCGGGCGGTTTCGCCCGCTTCTCCCATCGGTATCGAAGGCGTCCCCCGTGTCGCCATGTGAATGTTTGAAAGGAAGCGAGTGACAATGGCAAGCGATAGTGACAGCGAGACCCCTCCGGTCGTCACCCGCTTCGCTCCCTCGCCCACCGGCTATCTGCATATCGGCGGGGCGCGGACCGCGCTGTTCAACTGGCTCTATGCGCGCCATCACGGCGGCCGCGCGCTGCTGCGGATCGAGGATACCGACAAGAAGCGCAGCACGCAGGACGCGATCGACAAGATCATCGACGGGCTTGGCTGGCTCGGCCTCGATTTCGACGATGCGCCGGTGTTCCAGTCTGACCGCGCCGAGCGCCATGCCGAAGTGGCGCACAAGCTGCTCGAGGCGGGCCATGCCTACAAATGCTTCGCCACGCCCGAGGAACTCGAGGCGATGCGCGCCGAGCAACGCGCCAACAAGCAGCCGATGCGCTACGACCGCCGCTGGCGCGATCGCGATGCGAGCGAAGCNCCCGCGGGCGCGCCCTATGTGATCCGGCTCAAGGTCCCGACCGAGGGCGAAACCACGATCCACGACCAGGTCCAGGGCAAGGTCACGGTGAAGAATGCCGAGATCGACGATTACGTGCTGCTGCGCGCGGACGGCACGCCGACCTATATGCTGGCGGTGGTGGTCGACGATCACGACATGGGCGTCACACACATCATTCGCGGCGACGATCACCTCAACAACGCCTTCCGCCAGCTGCCGGTGATCCGCGCGATGGATGCGATCGAGGGCGGCTGGCCCGATCCGGTCTATGCGCATGTCCCGCTGATCCACGGACCCGACGGGGCGAAGATGTCGAAGCGCCACGGCGCGGTCGGCGTCGAAGCCTATCGCGACGAGGAAGGCGTGCTGCCCGAAGCGCTGTTCAACTACCTGCTGCGGCTCGGCTGGGGTCATGGCGATCGCGAGGAAATCAGCCGCGACGAAGCGATCGAACTGTTCGACCTCGATGGCGTCGGCAAGGGCCCGGCGCGTTTCGACATCAAGAAACTGCAGAACCTCAACGGCCATTACATCCGCGAGGCGGATGATGAACGGCTGGCCGACATCGTCGCCGACAGGATCGGTGAAAACGCCGACCGCGCGCTGCTTGCCGAAGCCATGCCTGTGCTCAAGACGCGTGCAAGGTCCATGAATGAACTTGCTGAGGGTGCAGGATTTCTTTTCGCCACGCGCCCCTTGCAGATGACCGACAAGGCGGCGGGGTTGCTCGATGATGAAGCGCGGGCGCGGCTCGCCGGTTTGTCCGAAATGCTGCATGTGCAAAATGACTGGACAATCGAGGCTCTGGAAGCCACTACGAAGGCCTATGCCGAGCAGCTCGAACTGGGTCTCGGCAAGCTCGCGCAGCCCATGCGCGCAGCACTGACGGGGACGACGACGTCACCCGGCATTTTCGATGTGTTGGTCCTGTTGGGCAAGGAAGAGTCGCTCTTGCGTATCGATGCGCAGGCCGCCTCGCCCGCAGGCACCGAAGAGAACGAGTGAGGAGACACGCGTGGCCGACAAGCAGGCAACCCTCGATCTGGGTGGTCAGACCCAGGAATTCCCCGTGCTGCAGGGCAGCGTTGGCCCCGACGTGGTCGACATCCGCAAGCTGTACGGCACCACCGGCAAGTTCACCTACGACCCGGGCTACAAGTCGACTGCCAGCTGCGAAAGCGCGCTGACCTATATCGACGGCGAAGAAGGCATCCTGCTGCACCGCGGCTATCCGATCGGCCAGCTGGCNGAAAATTCGTCGTTCATGGAAGTCGCCTACCTGCTGCTCAACGGCGAACTGCCGCAGCAGACCGAGCTCGACGATTTCACCTACACGATCACGCGGCACACCATGCTGCATGACCAGCTGCGCCAGTTCTACCAGGGTTTCCGCCGCGANGCGCACCCCATGGCGATCATGTGCGGCGTGGTCGGCGCGCTGTCGGCCTTCTATCACGACAGCACCGACATTTCGGATCCCGAGCAGCGCAAGATCGCCAGCCACCGGCTGATCGCGAAAATGCCGACCATCGCCGCCATGGCGTATAAGTATTCGGTCGGNCAGCCGATGATGCAGCCCGACAACTCGCTGAGCTACACGGGCAATTTCCTGCGCATGACCTTCGGCGTGCCGGCCGAGGAATATGAAATCCACCCCGCCATCGAGCGTGCAATGGATCGCATCTTCATCCTCCATGCCGACCACGAACAGAACGCCTCGACCTCGACCGTGCGATTGGCCGGTTCTTCGGGCGCGAACCCCTTCGCCTGTATCGCGGCCGGCATTGCCTGCCTGTGGGGTCCGGCGCACGGCGGCGCCAACGAGGCGGCGCTCAACATGCTGCAGGAAATCGGCTCGCCCGATCGCATCCCGCACTATATCGAGCGCGCCAAGGACAAGAACGACCCGTTCCGCCT
>FUFK010037515.1_pt1 | contig 94358 bp, 150 predicted proteins | sample 1021851 | NCBI WGS metagenome assembly FUFK01 (sample SAMEA51879418, study PRJEB19060) | metagenome
CTGCACCCTGAGCAATCCCAGAAACAGTATTGATATCGACATCGTTTGCTGTTATTTGAGTCTGAAGATGACCAGAAGCTGTCGCAACATCATCAGACGTACCCTGAGCAATCCCTGAGACAATCGTAACATCATCCGCTGCACCCTGAGCAATCCCTGAGACAACATTAATATCGGTATCGTTGGCTGTAAGTTGTGATTGTAAACCACCGCTTACAGTATTAACATAAGAGGTTGTAGCATAAGAAGAAAGATCTTGTTGACTACCAGAAATTTCAACAGTGTTCCCATCTCTAGAAAGTGTAATATTCCCCTGACCAGTAAACTCAACAGTTTCACTATTGCCAATATTTGTAGAATCACCCTCAACAGACAGATTCCAATCAGTTCCCCCACCTCCACCTGCTTGACCAGTGTAGGCAATAGTTTGGGTATTACCATCTGGAAATGTAATTCCGCTAATATTGGTAATAATTCTATCACCAGTAGTGTAAACTGCACCACTAGCTGCATAAGTTACAAAAATAGAAGTATTTAAATCACCCGGAAGATTAACTAATTGATCGCTATTAGAACTTTTAAATACAATATCCCTAGAAACAGTTCCAGCATTATAAGTACCAAGACCTACCTCAAAAATAGTGGGGCCTTCAATGGTATAAAATGTCTGATCACCATCAGAAAAAACACTAGAAAAGTTTAAAAAAGAATCTACCGAACTCCCAAGAGTAACTGTCCCAGATCCAGTAGTGATAGTTTTTTGCTTAACTCTATCAAAAAGTTTAATAGGCATAATGTCCTCCGTTTACCTGCAAGTCTTTATTCCTTATTATACACCTTTTATCCTTATGAAAGTAAAAACTATAAATACGTCCATCCTACATAAGAAGAGAGGGGGAGTTTCCTCCCCCTCCTCCATTATCATCATTAGAATACCTGCCAGTTTGAGCCGTCACAAATCAATGTAACAGCTTCATGCTGATTATACAAAGTATACANGTTCAATTCGTCAATCAGTTGTCCTACAGCATTACCAGAAATAGTAACTGGTCTGTTAACAACTTGATCAGTTTTCTTAACTCTAACAATCTTACCAGCGTTTGAGGTAACGCTAGGCAAGGTGTAGGTGTCGAGAGAACCACTAAGCATATTGACATCGAAAGTCAACTCTCCGACAGGAGCAGGGTTAGTCTGGACAGTTCTGAATGAAATCTGATTCTGAAGATGACCAGAAGCAGTTACAACATCATCCGCTGCACCCTGTGCGATACCAGACACAATATTAATATCAACGTCATTACTATCGACATCTGTGCGAAGAACGCCAGTTGCAGTTTGCAACGCCGAAATATCACTATCATTAGAAGTGATCTGAGTCTGGAGATGACCAGATGCTGACGCAAGATCGTCAGTCGCACTCTGTGCAATACCAGAAACAGTGCTGATATCACTATCATTAGAAGTGATCTGAGTCTGGAGATGACCAGATGCGGTTGCAAGGTCATCGGTGGCACTCTGTGCGATACCAGACACAATATTAATATCAACGTCATTACTATCGACATCTGTGCGAAGAACGCCAGTTGCAGTTTGCAATGCCGAAATATCACTGTCGTTGGAAGTAATCTGGGTCTGAAGATGACCAGATGCTGACGCAAGATCGTCAGTCGCACTCTGTGCGATACCAGAAACAGTGCTAATATCACTATCATTAGAAGTGATCTGAGTCTGGAGATGACCAGAGGCAGTGGCTAAATCGTCAGATGCCTCTTGTGCAATGCCAGAAACAAGTAACAAATCACTTGCACTACCAGCAGCAGTGGTTTGAAGCGTTCCGTCTCCAAAGAGTACATGATTACCAGAGATATTACCAGCGATATCTACATAGGCAACATTGGCACCAAATGAATCCTTAACTTCAAACGGCATGCCAGTCTGACCAGCATGTGCGGCAACAATAACTTGTGCCTCATCAGAATCCTTAACTGAGAACAAAGAAGTTCCATTGGTATTTGTAACTTCAAGAACTGTTCCAGTAGCAGAGAAAAGTGATGAACCGCTAACGGTTAATCTATCAACATCATAATCCCAAGTAAATTTAGGCTCTCCGCTAAAAGATCCAGCATTATTAAACTGAATACTTTTATCGTCACCTCCGGGAATGCCGATAAGACCAGAAACGGTTAAAATATCAGCATCGTTTGATGTAATCTGCGTCTGAAGATGACCAGATGCGGTTGCAAGGTCATCAGTCGCACTCTGTGCGATTCCAGATACAACATTAATATCAACATCATTGCTATCGACATCTGTGCGAAGGACACCGGTCGCAGCTTGTAATGCTGAAATATCACTATCATTTGAAGTGATCTGGGTCTGAAGATGACCAGACGCCGAGGCAAGGTCATCAGTCGCACTCTGTGCGATGCCAGAAACAGTGTTGATATCACTATCGTTTGATGTGATCTGAGTTTGAAGATGACCAGATGCTGACGCAAGATCATCAGTCGCACTCTGTGCAATACCAGAAACAGTGTTGATATCACTATCATTCGCTGTCACTCTAGTATCAAGATTTCCAGTAGCAGTTTGCAGTGCCGAGATATCACTATCATTAGAAGTGATCTGAGTTTGAAGATGACCAGACGCAGACGCAAGATCATCAGTCGCACTCTGTGCAATACCAGAGACAGTGTTGATATCACTATCATTTGCACTGACCTGACTTTGCAGATGACCAGAAGCGGTTGCAAGGTCATCAGTAGCACTCTGTGCAATACCAGAAACAGTAAGTAAATCGCTTGCACTACTAGCAGCAGTGGTTTGTAGCGATCCGTCCGAGAACCTAACTCCTTCAAACGAACCCGTACCAGATACATCTAACGCAAACTCTGGCTGGGCTACATTGACACCAAGGAAACCTTGGCCCGAATCATATACTACATTTGTTACGGAAGCTAATAGCGAATTAGCACCCGGATCTCCAACAAATAGTAAACCAGACGGGTTTTTGTCGATGGGATAATAAGCCATTTATTTATACCTCATAGTAAAACAATAAAAAAAATAAAATCGCTTATCCTCAAGGTAATCCCTATTTAAAGTTGTGGATCGGTGATGTCAAAGTCTACGGCATCAATAGCAGCTTGCCTAGCAGCAGCAGAGGCAACCTTGGCATTGTAAGCCTTAACATTTTCAATCAACCATTCTCTAGTCTTTCTATTTACAAATTGTGCAATATTCTCAGGATTAAGAATTGTTCTAGGGTTAGTTTCTGCATCAACAGGTAACAATGGGTCAAAGTCTGGATTAGGAACTGTTGCCTCATATCGATACTGGGAACCAACCGCATTTAAAACTTCATTAACTTTATCGTCTGGAATCTCAACGCAAAATTGTGCCATAGATTCTCCCCTACAAAAAAAGCCAGCGGCAGCAAGTGCCGCCACCGGCTGTCAATTTAAAACATATAAGATATTAGAGAGCACCCAAGAGTGTTCTTCTAGTATCAAGAGCAGCAAAGCCTTGTTCTGCCCAACCATACATACCAGCACGACGCTGACGATGCAAGGTAGGATCTTCAAAGATTTGAACGCCTTGGCGAACTGGCATGACAAAGCTGTCACGATTGGTCAAGTCAAGACCAACAACGATTTCTTGCTTACCAGCAGGAAGAGTACCGGACAAATCATCTAGATAATAAGTATTGTACTCTTGGCCGTCTCCAAGCTCATCTAGAACATGAAGATTAACACCAAACATTCTAGCTAAAAGACCACCTTCTTGAGTAATAACTTCTCTACGAGAAACTTCATCAAGCTCATCAACACCAAAGTTGCGAATATCTTCTTCGGCTTCTGGTGAAATGTAAAGATCAGTCAACTGACCACGATTGATGGAGCTAGAGTTACCGCCACCATTTCTTCTCATAACAACCTTCATTAAAGAGACAAGTCTCTTGGAGAAAGTTCCATTAGAAGCATCTGCATCGTAGATCAAAATGTTACGATCTGCACCAGCAGAAAGAAGTGTGTGCCAACCATCATCATTCATCTTCTTAACAAAAGACTTCTGAAGAACTTCAGTTGCACGACCGACAACATCCCAACGTGCGTCTCTAGCATACTTCAAAAGGAAGTCGATAGATGCACCGATGTCATAAGTCGGAACCATGACGTAATCGCCTTCAACAGTTCTTTCGGGAATACGACCATGATTAGGAATGGTGTAAGCAACAAACTCAGATTCAGTGCCGGGAGCAAGGAAATCCAAAGGAAATTCACTAGTAGCACCGGGAGCAAGCTGAATTGCCTCAAAAATACCACCAAGAATATCACCGTCCATAACACCTTTTCTCAAAGGCAACTCAAGAGCTTTGGCAATTTCAGCCATCGCAGTTAAAGACTCATTTGAGTCATAAGAACCTGCTTTTGCAAGCAACTGGTTCATTTCGTCTGTATATTCAAAATATTTACTCATATTAAAAAACCTCCAAAAATATTAAAACTAGCTTACTGCACCGTTGATGTTAACGTCAACTTTTGCATAACCATCTGCGTCTTTGGTCGATAAAAATCTACCAACAGGATCGCTTGTACTATTCTCGCTAGAGGTGACAAGCATACCAGCAGAATCAAAGTGTGCAGATTCACCGACAACAGGTGTGCCGGAAATCTGATCAGTGACGACAGTTCCTTGACGAAGCAAAAGAACCTTGCCACCCTGCTGAACTTCGTCTTGCATATAATTAATATGCTGACGAGTCAAATCAAGGTTAACAACATCATTCAAGAGCAAACCAGCAGGCTCTTGAGTAGATGCAGTTGCGACTCTAACAACGGCAGCGGAATCATCCATGGCCGCACCAGAACCACCAGTATTGTGGGTAACGATAAGACCTCTCTCAGCAGTTTCATTCATAAAAAATGAGAGATCTGTGTAATGCTCTACTCTATCAGGTTTAAGTGCCATATTTCTATTCTCCTAAATAAAGGAATAAACTATTTCTTTAAAACTTTTTTATTAACCCAATCAGTAAGATTGGAACGTAATGAAGCGACTGCTTCTTCTTCAATATCTTCTGAAGCTAAAGAAAGATTAATGTCTTCTTCGCTTACTTCAGCAGTATCTAAAACTTCTTCAGAAGCCTCAACGATTTCCGCCTCAAGCTCTTCAGCTTTTGCTTCGTCGTCTTTCTTCTTCTTATCATCATCATGCATGCCAGCTTCTGCATCTTTCTTCTTTTTGTCATCATCCATGCAGTGCTTGGCTTCTGCATCATCTTCAGCTTTAACCTTACCACCATCTTTGTACTTTTTCATCATGGCAGCAAAAACTTCAAATTGCTCTTCAGAAAGATTATCAAAAGTGTCAACCTGAGCAGCAGCATCTTCAGAATCCATACCAGCCTCAACTAAGGAAGCGACTCTTTTAACTTTTTTCTCTTTATCTTTCATATCGCCCATCATTGCTTCGGCTTCATTTAACTTTTCAGTCAATTCAGCAACAGTAGCCTCTAAAGAGGCAACTTTTTCTTCTGCTGCTTTGGAAACTGCAACGAAAGACTCTTTTTCAGTCTCAATATTTGCCAAGCTTGCTTTAAGCTCTTCAATTTGAGTCTCATATTCTTTAACAGAAGCCTCTGACAACTTTTCAGTTAACTCTTTAACTTCTGCCTTAGAAGAGTCAAGGGCAACTTTCAAGTCAGCAACTTCTTTCTCTAAATAATCTGACATTTCACTCTCCTGTTTGAGTTCAGAGATAGGATTTTCAACAACAATATTTGATACACCTTTTTTGTTGAAACATAAACCATCTATACAAGACGCTTTGCTAAATGGAAAATCTCTATCCGAATTAAAAATAATACTGTCGGGATTTGCCGGATTAGCAACAAAGCCCTTTCCACTAAATGTAATGTTTCTTAATAGCCTACCAACCTTGTGATCTTGATAAACACCTCCACCACCATAAGCTCGTAAGTGTTGTGTTAAAAATGCAGTATTGTCACCCCTAGCAACAACATGGTATTCACCATTCGGTGACTCTACAGCATAATCAAACCCTTTAAAGATACACTCCATTGAAACACATTTTTGACCAGACTGAATTTCCCTAATCAGTTGTTCAGATCTAGCTTTATATTCTGGATCTTGCCACTGTCTATAAACAACAGAAGCAACCAATATATGATAAACATCTGGCAAGTCTTTACTATCGACTCCACCATCTAATAAATCAAAATTTTTATCAATAGGCCAGTTTCCAATAATATTGCCAACAATAACTTTTTCATCATGCTCTAAGTTAGTTGGCTTATACATTGGAGTTTCTCTAGACGCCCATACCTCTTCAGGACTAAAAACATCATCATTCTTATTCCATGAAGTACTTACAAGTATAGAATAAACCTTAAAAACATCATCGTCATCCGCAGATGCTTTTGCCACAATATCTTTTATATCAGTACTAAATGTGTTACTAGAAGCAACATCATTATCTAACATAGTAGGCATAGTGTAAGCAATAGAAGCATTTGCTTTGATTTGAGTTTCTAAACCAGCATCTATCTCTGCTTGATAAATTTTCATATTTACCTCATATAGTTATAGGTGTCTTACCCATCGTAAATTACACCATTTCATTTTGAAACATAAAAATCTGCATAAAAAGCGGCTCTTATGTTTCTAATTTCATCAATACTCAATTTTCTATCTAAAGAAGAAGAGGTATCGTCAATCCAGTCTTTACATTGTCTAGTATGAGTTTTGGTAAATGCTCTAGTCATAGCTTGACCCATATTTTCCAATGTCAAATCCGAGAATGGTTGTAAATTCATCAATATATTAAACTTGACTTCCTCCGCATTTTCAAACTCTTCAGCAGTAAGACTTCTCATGCTGCCTTTAGTATATTGTTCTAAAATCCCCGGATTCATAAACTCTGCAATTTTATACTGTGCATCTCTGGCCCATGTTTGTATAGATGCCTTTAATGCAGGTTTAAATGTTCTTTCCTGTCTTGGTCCAGAATCTGTAGAGTTTTTAGGTCTTCCTCTTTGACCAGTATCTGCATTGTCCTGCGGTCTGCCCTGAACACCACCCTGATTCTTTTGCTTTTGCCTAGCATCTTTAGACCTAATACTTAACACTGAATCCTCACCATTTTTCTTTTCATCAAGTTCCAGACCGACCTCACTAGGAGATGTGAGACCGGTTTGCAATGTGATCTTTTTCATCTGGAAATCTTGATCTGCCTGATGGAAAGGACTGACCTTCTCATCTTTTCTATTATTTTCATTAGTAGTTCTTCTAGTTTCCATATCTGGATTAGCCTTAATGTATCTCTGTAGATACTCATCACTAAGAATGTTCCTATCTGCCATACTTAAAAGAATATTCATAACAGAGGCAGGATCTTCCAAATTCATATAATCAAATTCAACAACAGCGGGGTATCTAAAACCCATAGATTTCTGAATTATCTTAATTTGCTCCTCCCAGAAATTAATAACAATACTTCTTACATAGTTTAACCTCTCAGTTAAAGTTTTTAAAGAAATAAAGTTATTAGTAGTTCCACTAGCACCAAATGTTCCTGTTAGTGTTGGAGGAATACCAAGTGCTGCATAGATAGCCATAAGAGTTGGACGATACTTTTCTTCTCCCAAGAAAGACTGAACATCAGTGCTTGTTTCGATTAATTCAATATCTGGACCCCAGATAATGTCCTTTGTGCCACCTTGAACATTAGCCCCAAGAATACTTTCCAAGGCACTAGAAGCAGCTTGCGTAGGAGCAAGCTTATGATCCAAACTACCAAGTTTCCACACCCTAATCTTTGAGATAGCACCATCCAACGCTGCTTGATCAGCAAGTTTCAATTTCTCATACAACATCAAATCTCTAAAGCAGGCATAGGTCATAGGATCTGCCCATGCTTGCCAATCATCTTTTTTATAGTAATAAACAAAAGTCTTATCTGGATCTAAAGGAATAGGTTTATTTTCACTAATAGCTCTTTTTAGCTCTTTAGGAATCTCAGAAAGAATCTTCTGCATCTCGATATTTGGATTATTAGTCATCTTACTCATGTGCATGCCATAAGTAGGAGGAACCTTAATAGCATACTTAGTTTTATCTGTTAACGATGCTAAAGGTCCACCAATAACCTCTACTAACATTGGGTCAAGGAAATTGTATTTCCAAGGTATTTCGTTTTTACCGTACTGTATGTCCCCTCCTATGGGTTGCATATCGGGGGACGCTACAGCACGTTGCATCTCTAACCGCTTTTTAGAATTCACCTTTGCAGTCTTCGACTTTATTACGACATTTGCTTCTCTAAATAATAAGTTACACAACCTCTCAGAAACAGCCTGTCCATCTATCCTATTAAACCAATCCTTATAAAAATTCTCTACCCTTTTGTTTCTATGAGCTAATCTAACACCCTGACAAGCAAAATCACCCATCAAATCAATAGAGTTACGAATTAACCCAATTCTTCTGTAAGAATGCCTTGCATATCCAATAACATCTTTAGGATTTGTTGGAACCCTAGAATCTGGACGAAACCAATCAAAATCTTGCTGGCGTAAACCGGGACGACCACTTAAATCACTTGTAAGATCAGAAAAATCCCTACGATAAGAAGACCAAGAACCTTTAGATACTTGATTAGTAATAGCCTCGCCATAGTCAGCGAAGGCTTGCTCCATATCTTTTTCAGACGCCCAACTACGATATGCTGGATCAGACATTAATTTTACTCCCTAGAAGAATAATGGGTATTGCAATACTATATATTATATACACCAATACCTATTTATTGTCCATTATTTTTATTGACCATGAAGCATGTACTGGGAGTATAAGATTGTGCCCATTCTGGACCTACATACATTCTGCCATCGCCTTGTTCATTTTTCCCGCCCTGACCAATAATTCTACCAATATTGACATAAGTGGGTGCAGGAATTGCCCTTTGCATAGATCGGGCAATCATATTTGCTATAACTAGAGCAGAATAACGGTCTTTTCTCATTCTACCCTTTTTCCCTGTATCAAGTTTTATTTCTGGAGTATCGAACCTTTCTCTTCCATTAGCTGTAACACTCACAACCACTGTAGTAAGTTCAGTTTTAAGCTCTTCAATATCCATAACACAGTCTTCGAGAGTATCATACAGCTTGAGTGCTGCTGAATCTCCATAAGTTTCTTTCAAGCTCTTGAATTGTATTTTATCTTTTTCAGTCATAAGAGAAAGTGTCACAGTGTCAAATCTAGGAAATAATAATACCTTATCTTCAACATCTTTACGAAGACCATGATTTGCTTTACTAGTCCATTCAGCACTTGCGAAATTTATATATTCTAGAATATGATCTCCAGCAATATCATCGGTGGGTTTTTTCTTATTATCCTCGATTATGGGTAATATTTTTCTCTCTCCGAGTTGTAACTTATCTTCATCCGCTAAACCTTCAGCAATTGCAAAACCACCACCTTGCGAATCGATGCCAATCCTAGCACATGGAAACACCCTCATAAGCTCACGAACCTTCCTAACACAGAAGCTATAATAGTCACTTACATCTGTAAGTCCCATTCTCATTCGTGCCTGAAAGTCTTTCTTGTTCGTGGTCCACGAATAAACAAGCCTGTGGTGCTCTGGGTGGAGTTCTATGATGATTAAAGCAAAGTTATCTTGCTCACTAGCCGGATCAATTCCATACACATACTGCCTGTCCTGCTGGCCCCTAGTAGTAACATCAAAAACAGAAGGACAATATGAAGGCCACTCAGGTTTCTCTACATTCTTATTATGTGCAGTTGCTGCCTCAATGAGGCTTCTTCTAAAAAACCCTTGAGAGTCAGTCGTAAAGCATGCACCGTATTCCATTTGATAGATACCATTATGCATAGTTGCTCTGGCTCTTGTAACCTGTTGATCATCCATAAAGCCTTCTGGTATGAGTTCATATGGTATTCTCACCACAGAAAATTGTTTCCAATCCAATCTTTTCATATAATCTGGAACTTCATTACCCTCATCAGTATCTGATATTCTGCGAAAGTCTCCTTTATTTTTTATTGTAGAACAATATTTTTTCCAATAGTCTGCAAAAGGCTCAAAATCATACCCACATGTTCCAGCTAGGATAGACTGGTTCTGTTGCCTATCTTTGTATTCATCCTCTTGGTCTTCTGTCCACCTTCCTTCTTCCTGCATCTTTCTACGTTTAGCTGCTTTCTTGACATTATCTGTAGGTTTAGCAGACACAGCAGCAAAACCCGCAACAACAGTCTCATAAATATCCACAGGAATAGAATTGAATTCGTCAGCAATAATCGTATGAGCACGAAGACCTCTAATCTTGCTTCCATCGCCAAGTGGCACTGCCATGGCCCAAGACTCATTTATCTTCATCTGGCACCTGTCAACGTCTCTACGAGGCCCAGAAGCATCAGAACAGATGCTCTGCAAGAGTGGAGCATTCCTCCAAATCGTGTCCATGTATTCAAATATAACTTTGGACTGCCTAAAGGCAGAACCTACAATAACTATTTTAGTTCCCGGAACTAATGCACATCGCAAGACACCATAAACCGCAAGAAGAAACGACTTGCCAAAGCCACGACTTGCAATATACATAGGAAATGCCTTGTTCCATAGCTCACGCAAAACAACAACCTGCTCCGGTAATAATTCTATATTTAATAAAGTTTTAGCGGTCCAGTAGAAATACTTAGGATTTTTCATAAGAGATAGGGCATGCAGATGTAAATTGTCCCTAGATTTCTGTGGTAATTCCTTGAAAGGATTTTTTAGACCCTTAACATCCTCAGAAGATAAGTTAAGATATGCTAGGTCATCACTATCTACATCATAGTTATTTGCCATTATGATAGTCCCATACTGATCTCATGATTCGGAATGCCATACGCTGTGCTCGTTCGCTATCTCCAGCCGCAATGACATGAACTCCCTTATCTATTCTTAAAGTACTAAGCAAGGACATTATATAGTTTCCTTTAATACGAATTTTACTTCTTATCTTATTATCCTTTATTGGGTCTTTACTAAATATAACTCCATCAGGATATCTTTCTATATCTAACCATGAAAACTCTAATATAAGGAACTTATGTGGGAATGTTGCCATTCTATCCATTTCTTTCCAAAATCTTTTCTCAGAGCAGTTACCAGCTAACTCAGATACGGATTCTTTACGTTCTATACAAAGAAGATGCTCCATATCCTCTATTGTATAGTCGCCTATATCAACTTTGGCCTTAGTGGTGCCTGAACAGTATTGATCCTCCTCAAACCACCACCCATGACCTTCTTTTTCTCTCGTATCTTTTATTATGTGAAATCTACTCATCTTTACTATACTTTTTAATCTTATCTAGCATTTGCCATTCTAATACCTTAATAAAAAATTGTTCATAGTCACGCTCTTTACCTTTAACGTCATCGTGACATTTTTTGCACAAAGTGATACCATTAGACAGATCATATCTAAGGCCGGGATAAGACCCCCAAGTCTTTATGTGATGGACTTCTAACCGCCCTTTGCATTCGCATCCGGGCCATTGACATTTGAAGTCATCTCTCTCCCTAACCTGTCTCCTCCAACTCTTGTAAGCTGGGTCGTTCCAATTTCTCTTTTCGTGCGGCATCGATATCGCTCCTTACCATACGTTGAACAAGTTCTTGGAAAGATACTTTGGGTCGCCAACCCAACTTTTCTCTTGCCTTTCCGGTATGCCCAAGTAACCAGTCCACCTCGCAGGGTCTATAAAACTCTGGATCAATAACAACATATGGTTCAAAGTGTGTAATACCAATTTCATTGAAAGCCTCCGTTAAAAATTCACGAACAGAATGAGTTTCAGAAGTTGCAATAACATAATCCTCTGGTTCATCTTGCTGAAGCATCATATACATAGCTTCAACATAATCCTGTGCATGCCCCCAATCTCTATGTGCATCTAAATTTCCCAATCTTAGTGCAGGGAAATCTTCATCTTGCCCAGATGCTACAAATTCTCCAATCCATTTGGTAATTTTACGAGTTACGAAGTTTTCGCCACGCCTTTCACTCTCATGGTTAAACAAAATACCACAACAAGCAAATAAATCATAAGAATCACGATAAATTCTTACCATTTCATGTGCGGCGAGTTTCGCGACTGCATATGGGCTTTGAGGCACAAAGGGGGTTGTTTCTTGCTGATATTTAGTCCCGCCAAACATATCATAATTTTTTCCAAACATTTCTGAGGTTGATGCCTGATAAAACTTAGTAGTAGGCGAGAGCAGCCTGATTGCCTCTAAAAAATTGAGTGGCCCCTCAATATTAACTTGTGTTGTATACAATGGTTGCTTGAATGATGTTCCTACATGTGACTGAGCAGCAAGGTTGTATACCTCGGTAGGCATATAGTCTCTAATTAAATTGTTCACGCAGCCAGAGTCGGTAATGTCTGCTTCTACAAGCTTGAAATTATTATTGTTTAAAAGATGTTGAATACGTTCTAGTCCTTTTTCGCTAGAACTCCTTCGTCGTAATCCTATAACAGTATAACCTTTGCTCAGTAATAACTCAGATAAGTAAGAACCATCTTGTCCTGTGGCCCCAGTAATAATAGCAACTTTATTCATTTTCCTCTTCCTTTATAGTATCAGAATTTAATATAGGTTGATCCAAATTTCCATCTTCGTAAGAATGGTAATCTCCTAGCCTCTCAAAGGCTTTATTCGCAGCGATAGACTGAACCTCCATCTCATATCCATCTGCCTCCATGAACTCAGGCAACTGCTTAAGCCACATAGAGAAGTTAGTCTTCGCGTCCTCGGCATTTCGTTTTCTTTGCTCTCTAGTACCTTTCAAGTCCTTTAATAGACGTTCTTTCTTTGTAAGTAATTTATCATGTTCGTTGATATATGCAGACTTAGATGCGATAGCAGCACCAAGTTGAGTGTGAAAGACTGCGAGTGCTTGTGTGTCTTGAAAATCTTTAGGCTTTTCCATCTCTTCCGAGATAAGTCGCTCAAGTTTCTCAATTCTTCGCATATTATCCTGACGGTCTTCCATGCCTCTATTAATAAGAACTTCAGTCCTGATTGTTTCCAAAATCTGCATCTCTTCAGTGTGGGTGACATCCTCATTGAACTGACGGAAGTAATCTATCCATTGATGCTCGGCATAGATAAGTTCAGCATCATTCATCTGCTTCTTTAATTCGCCGTAATAATATCTTGAACGCATTTCATTCAAAAGATGAGAATGATCATCAAGATCTCTAGCTTTTAAATTCTGTTCATCAATATATCTACGAATCGGATCTTCTGTCCTATTCAAATTGTCCGCAATCTCCTCAATCGATAGATCGAAGCGNGNTCTCGCGGATGTATTTCATCTCGTCGTTCGATAGCTTACCCCTCTTCCGAGTCAAGATTATACTCCTTTAAAATAAGTGTTATTTCAAGCAAGACTTGTTCTCTTTTCTGCTTATTCAATTTTAGACCATGAATGAATCTTATCCAGTATTCTCTAATTTCTACTGGCATGTTATAATCAATTGTATCAAATAGGTGTTTTTTATCTAGCTGTGTTGTTATATCATTCTCATTGTAATTTGTATCTGTGTGTTCTACAGCAGTCATAAGTGATTTTCTCTTCTCTGTCCTTTTCTCCCAGCGTGAATATAAATCACATTCTAAACGGTCCTTAAATTTGGTGCATACATCATTCACTAATAAAGGACATCTATCACATGGCTTTTCTGGACGAAAGTAATTATCTCTCTTGAAATTATACAATCTGTTCCTGACATGCGTCCACAGAAAGTTTTCTAAAGGTCTCTTACCATCGTAATCCTTTAGACCTTCCAGTGCAACTTGCCATGCCTGCTGCTTCATATCTTCTATCTCATGATAACCAAACTTAAAAGTACTAGCAAATCTATTAGCTATCCTGTCTATGATAGGTATAAGTTCTTCTTCCCTAACTTCTTTCATCTTGTATAGTCAATGCCTCCGCTTGATCTACATCTATTTGGATGTCCTTGACATTAATTAATGCATTGCAACCAAATGCATCTACCTCCAAAGCTACAGAAACTACCCCGTCAATGGGGTCTCCTGTCTCTGAATCCATAATCTTAGTATCCTCGGGATTTCCATTGTAAAATAATTTTAACTTCATCGTAACTTACAACTCCTCCCTCCACAGCACTTTGTGTTCTCAGATAATAATTCAGACATGTTCGCACCAGAAGTAGGAACTTTTAAATCTGCCTGAGCTTTTTCAGGCTCTAAATCTTTGGCAATATACTGAACACTTGAAACTACTTTATTATCAGACATTCTTGAATCTCCTAAAGTTTGAAATCGTTACTATATATTATACTCCAAAAGTCTAAGAAAAGTGTTAAGTCTAAAGAAGTTAGTTTAGGTAATACTATTTGTGTGGATCAATTTTACTTTGTATGAACCACCTCGGCCTTTTTGTGTGTATATTTTTTCTTGCAATATTTTTATAAAAATACCCCCTTTTCTTTTAAACTTACTTGACTTGCATTGCCGATAATGTATAATAGAAGCAACACAAGGAGATAAGAAATGTTGAGCGTAAAACAGTCTGAAGCGTATTTCACTGAAACCGTCAAGATTACCGTCAATGGTAACTGGATTGGTTACATTGTCTCAACCGGCTTGACATGCTCGCAAGTCAATGCTAAAGTGAACAGCGTGATTAACCGTAACTTTCCACCCGGAACGGTTACCACCTCGAATTGGGAGTTCGTATAATGGAAGAAGGTATCACTCAAGTAATTTGGAACGGCTTTGTTATTTTAGCTGCTGTTCTGACTACGTTAGGTGCGATTATTGTTACTCTTGTGAATTGCTTTAGGAAAGGTTGGTAAGTCCTTACGCCCCAAAGACTTAGGTCGGCGGGGCTGCCGCCGCTGACGTAAGTCCTTATATAGCAACGGCTTACGACGATTAGGGATTTCTTTTCTTTTTTCTTTTATTTTGTGTGGATTCTCTTGACACATCCTGCCGATAATGTATACTAGAGGCATAAGACAGAACGATACTTTTTAGGAGATTGCAAGATGAACAGCTTCAACACTCAGATCCAATGTGACGAATCTGATAATCCTACTGCTGCCGATTGGCAAGAATATGGAGAATGGTCTGCGGCCCAAGACGCCCAACGATTGGAGGAGGCCCGAGAGACTTTCTTTGATGGGATGTTTCCAGAAGGTCACACTGATGCGGCCTACGATGCCCTCAAAAATGCAAACGTGTTCGGTGGACTTTATCTCTAAAGGAATTTTATTATGTTTAAGCTGACTTTGATCACTGTCGAATCTTGCCTTGATGGTTACTTTAATGACACCACCATTTCTTTTGGCAAATCGCCCAAGGAATGTTGGGCCAAGATGTGGGGTCGAAACCACGGCCAACGCATTAATCGTGGTGGAGATCCTCGCGGCTATGGCGGCACGCCTGTTATGTGCTGCGAGATTCTGGAAAAAGATGGGAAGGTCATCAAAGAAATCTGGGATTGACGTAAGTCCTTACGCCGCAACGACTTAGGTCGGCGGCGGCAGGGGCCGATTCCTAAGTCCTTGCCCCACAAGGGTTTACGACGATTTAGATTTATTTCTAAAAATCTTTTGAATATCAATTGACATTCACGGACGGTATGCTAAAATTGGGTATCAACAACACAAGGAGTTTGAAATGGACGTTTTGAAGAATCTTGAAAATGCTGCGATTGATTGCTTTATGGTTCCTAATAAGTGGCTTCCTGAATCGTATCAAGGAAAGCGTACACACCGCTCTCTTAGATCAGTGGTTAAGCAGGCTCAAAAATGTGGAGTGATAGAAACTGAGCATCAACAATTGACACGGATTAAAAACGAAAGAATTGAAAAATATTCTGCGGAATTTGATGAAAAAGGCTCATTTACCTACGAAGAAAATGCCGATAAGTTATATAGAAACCAAATGACTTTCTGTACTTTAATGGGAGTTGACTTAGATGAAGATTAGTTTTGTTTTGTTTCATTTGGCGTTTTTCTTGGTTTGCATGTTGTTTTTCTTTTCCGGTTGTAGTACAATAGAAGGAACAAGGGTTGAGGTCCAAACGACAACCCCCAATGTGTGGGATGCGACCCCTGCTCAATCCGTTTCCGTCAAGGTAGTGAGGACATTATGAAGGTGAAAATGGTTCGGAAGCTGACAAACAAAGAGACGCCAGATGTGTTGTGCGAATCATCCTTTGTTTATTCTTTACCGGTTGAGCTAGTTGCACTGGTGAATGATGCCGAAATGGAAAGTCCTGAATATGCGGAATATTGTTTTGTTGAGATAAATAAACACTTAATGGACGAGTTTGGCGGAACTGGATTTTTCCCTGAAAGGTTGGTAGATTGTGAGTGAGCATTGGAAACCATCAAAAGAATTTACTTCAATGGCACAACAACGACGTTTTGAAAGACAACAAAAAGAACTGAAGGAAATTAAAATGCAGAAGCAACTAGCTAAAACCGAATCAGAGCAAGCCAAAGAAAGACTTGAAATTATTGAGGGTCTCATGGATCAGTTTGAGCAACTCGCAGAACAGCCCCTCTCATGGTATGAAATGAGTCAACTCGGTCTCGCCCATGACCACCTTCTAAAAATTGTGAAAAAACTCACGTTCGATTATGAACTGGAATCTGCAAAGGTAAAGCAAAAAACTTTGGACGAGTAACACGAATCGTCCTAAGTCCTTATGCCCCAAAGACTTACGTCGGCGGGGCTGGGGCCACTGCTCTAAGTCCTTATGTAGCAACGACTTACGTCAATTTGGGTTATTTTATATTTTAGCTAATCAAACCCCTTGGTTTCTGACGATAATGTAGTATAATGGGAGCAAAGGAGAGCAATATGGCTCATTATCTAGCAGAACGCGACAACTGGCAAGACGCAGCGAATCAAGAAGCACAACTTGATGAGAACAAAGCAGCGGCTTTGCTGACTGATTTCTTAGGTCCGAATTATACCGTGGATTGCAAACCCAAAGAACTCCGTAGAATCTATGGAGATTATGGCATTGTTCCTGATGCTTGCGTTATCAACAATGTAACCGGCAAACGTCTTTACATCGAGAACAAATGGGGAAAGAATGGCGGAAATGCTCATGAGCGATGCTATAAGTATCTATCTAAGGCACTACAGGATAAAGTCAAGTCAATGTTTGACACTCCGGAGATGCCGTTCTATTGGATCTTCTCAGGACCGACATTCAATAAAGAGAAGTATAAGCAAGAGATCGATATGATGTTGGAAGATTACAGAGACAACTATCATATTTGGGGCCATCCGATTCTGAAAGATGATGCTGGGTACACCGCTTTCGCTATTGAGTATTTACTAAGCTAACCCGATTGGGTGGGACGTACATTAGCGGTATAGAGTCCTTAACAACGAAAACCGCCAGCCCCCTGAGAGGGGGGCGTCTTTTCTGATCTAGCTTTTTATGATTGTAAAAGATCATCACGCACGCAAGTTTTTTAAAGTTTTGCTTGACATATAGCCGATAAATGTTATATTGGAAGAGTAAACAACACGACTTTTAGGGGAAGCAAAATGAGAGTTATGAAGCGACCGGGACAGATGTTTGCAGAGGTGGAAGTTACTCGGCACATTATGACCAGAAATATGTGGGAATACTATCTGGAGGAACCCGACGAACATGGAATTGCTTTTGGCGTCGTCATGGGCTTTGACACTGAGCTTGGCTATGTGGATATGGAAGAGATTGCCCCTTATGTCATCTCAAGCACTGAAAACATGGACGAACTAATGCCAGCATCAGGCTGGAATTGGGATTGACAACTAGGCTTTGTATAGTACAATAAAAGCACAACATTACTTTCTTAGGAGAAACAGAATGAGCAAGATTGTAGAAGCGATTGAGGAGATTATCCATGGACATCTTAGTGGCATGGACTTTTCTGACATGATTACCACTGAGGTTCGTGAATGTTGGGATATGGATGATCTGGATCGTATAGACGACATGGATGATCGTCTTGAAAATGTGGAGTCATGGATTACTGACGCAGAAGATAAGTTCAGCCCTCAAAATGTTATTAACTTAGAAAACTCGGTTAATAAGCTACAAATGCGGATCAGGGACTTGGAGGACCGTCTGAACGATTATGAAGAAATCAGGGAGATGGCTTGGCAATCAGCTAACAAATCCTTTTTTCAGAAACTTATTCAGAAACTTATGTTTTGGAGGTATCGATGAAGTATAGACTTTTTAGTGATCCCGGTCATGCTTGGCTTGAGGTATCCTTGGATGAACTTGAAGAACTAGGAATCGCCGGGAAGATTACCGCTTGGTCATACAGGAAGGGAACTAAGATTTACCTTGAGGAGGATTGTGACGCTCCATTGTTTTTGCAAACTAAGAAAGATATGACGGGCGAGGTGACAGAGTATGATGAGATTACTTCCGATTACAGCAGTCCAATTCGATTTTATTGCCCTTACCTTCTCGGAACTGGCTACGATGATTAATTGATTTTCTCCGTTGTGTTGTGTGTGGCCCTAAGTCCTTTCCCCGCAAGGGGTTAGGGCGGCGGGGCTGGGGCCGCTGCTCTAAGTCCTTATGTGGCAACGACTTACGACGATTCAGAAATACTTTGGAAATATCTCGGTTTTGTCCTCATGAAATGCTTGACATCGGTCGATAATATATTATAATGGAGGACATAAGANANGCAATNGANTTTTTTACNNTCGCGGGGTGTGTNACCCTNATCTTTATTTGGAGTTTNTGGAATGAAGCTGCTNGGNATTGGGTCTGATNTGGGGACCGGAAAAGTTACTGGAATCTTGAAGAACAAGGTTGAAATTTCTTATCAGGATGGTACAATAGAGTTCATCAGCTTTAAGGAGGCGGAACGACGGGTTTACTTTGATAGCCTTCAAGGTTGGAAGTCAGTTTAGTTTCTTTCTTTTTTGAGGAGTGTTTGCTATGCAAAAGCGAACTAGCTACGAGTTTGAGGGTAAGACCGGTTACCAATACGTTACCAAGGCGTATAGTAACAGCGATGTCAAGTTTGAGATTCATTTTCGGGCGAGTGAGAATGAAGTGGACACTATCCATTTTCCTCTGGATGAGAACTCCGCTCGTAGCATTTTGCGATCTTTGACTCGGGCAGTTATCGAATCCAACAAGGAATTGGGTCTTGACTGTCTCCAAGCTATCGTTCAAGAACATGGGGATGCGTTGCAAGAATACGCTGATTCTCAGGAATAGTCCTTGACTTCTGTTTGTTATGTGTTATCATGGGGTGGTAGCACGTTGCTACGCCCCTTTTTTCTTTCTCTCTTTTTTGGAGAACTGTGTTATGGCTTCTATCAAGAACTTTCGTGACCTTCGTTCCACCCGTTACATCAACGTCGGAGAGGTCGTTTCCGTCAACTATCCCAAACATGGCAAGCGTAACGTCTTGACCAAGCACTCTGGCGAGGTGGTCGCTACCGGAACTGGTCCCGGTGGTCGATACATCACGATCAAGGGCGAGAGTGGAGTCATTCGCTCGCTTTCCGAGGCCAAGATGGTAAAGCTCCGCAAACACCTTGCATGATCTTACTGGTCTTTGTTTTATTTATATTTCTTACGTTTTACGGGGTCGCCTAGCGGCCCCTTTTTTATTAAACAAACACGAATCGACGTAAACCCTTATATACCAACGACTTAGGGCGGCGGCGGCAGGGCGGCGTACCTAAGTCCTTATGTGGCAGCGACTTACAGCTATTTGGATTTATTTATATTTTGGGTGGAGAAAACCGCTTGACATTGACGATAAATATTGTATAATGAGAGCATAACCAAAACACTTTATGCGGTAAGGGCGACTGCTGGTTAGTCGTGGGGAGTAAAATCCTTCTGTATCGTGTTCAATGGCTTTCTAGAGGCTTTGGACCCTCCAAAAGCTGACGAGTTTATGGAGAGAGTGCAGCGTCGGTTCGATTCCGGCTTACTGCTACCCTACATTTTTGTTTAGTACTTCAAGAGGAAAGAACATGCTATGCGATCTTTTACAACTGATGACGGATTTGTTTTGCGTATCTTTAGCACTATGTATCTTGATTGGGGTCTCGAAATTTTGGACCCTAGTGGGGAAAGTGTGTATTACAATCCCCATTGTATTGCTTCTGACTGTGTAGGTTTTTATAATGAGGATGAGGATGGGAACGAGCTTGAGGAGGGTATCCCTTGGAGCGACAATGATTGGAATGAGTATCTAGCTTTCGAGTCCGACCTTTTGATTGAGGCATTTGTCCATGAGCATTGAAGAACTATCTATTTTTACTGATGATCCCAAGTATGATGAGGATAACCCAAACGAGGGGTATTTCAGTTGGTATGCTTGTGACTATTGTGATGAGCGTCTAGGTGGTCAACGTTACGACATTGTGGGCTTGAACCCCGGCGATGATCCTGACGATTGGTATGAGTTGTCCGTTTGTACTGATTGCTACTGCGATTTGGTAGGGTAAAGATGCTTAATATTGTTACTAATAATGTTCCGAGGGATGTTCTTTATGGTTATCAGATGAATCATAGAGTGCTAAAAGAAGAATTTGATATTGAAACGGAAAGCATGAATGATGATGAAATTAGTGATCTTTGCTCAATGCAGTTTGTAAAGTTTCGGGGTGTATGGTATAATCTGGAGGATTTTATCACAACGTCGCCCGGACCTTGGAACCATGGTTTACCTGAAGAGTTCAAGGAGTGGGATGGGTATGCTTCTGATAGTTTCTTTTCTGGCACCCTCTTGAAATATGCAAGGGACGATGATAGAATGGACTTTGACCGAGTGGTCATGGCAACTTATTACAGCTAAGGAGAAATCGAATGAACGGATGGACGAATCGAGAAACGTGGCTAATCAATCTGTGGTTTGCGTATGACAATCAGGAGGAGTTGGATGATATCAAAGCGATGGTTGATGAGGAGATCAGCAATCTGCAAGAAGGACTTCCCGGTTATTTGACTGACTTGATGGGCACCAGTTTTATCATGGATGAAATTAACTGGGATGAGTTGGCTGGACATCTGGATGCTACGGAGGGTTCCCCCTCATAAACAATGCCGAATCGCCCTAACTCCTTATCTGACAAGGGGTTAGGTCGGTCGGCCTGCCCCGCCGCCCCTAAGTCCTTATGTAGCAACAACTTACGACGATTTACTTTTTCTAGAAAATAAACTTATTCTGTTAAAGAAAAACGCTTGACATTGACGATAAATAATGTATACTTAGGACATAACGAGTTCTGTTTTTTGTTTCTTTTTTGAGAGGTGAGCATTATGTCTCATGAAATCGAGTCTGTCAACGGTCGTGCTTCTATGGTCTTCGCTGGAGAAACTCCTTGGCATGGTTTGGGTCATCGCCTGCAAGGTGACGAATCTGCGGATCAGATCCGCGAAATGGCTGGTCTGGATTGGCATGTTGAAGTTGAGCCGTTGTACCGTAAGGTTGGTGACGACTTCCAAGTGTTCCCAATGGCAAACGCCAGCGTGCGGGATTCTGACGGTGCGGAATTGGGTTGTGTTGGGCCTCGCTGGACACCTTACCAGAACGAAGCTATGTTTGAGTGTTTTCGGCCTATGGTTGAAAATAATCTCATGAAGTGGCACACTGCTGGCTCTCTTCGCGGTGGTCAACGTGTTTGGTGTTTGTGCGAATTGAACCTTGAGAACTCGGAAATCACTCCGGGCGACGAAATTCGCAAGTTCGCGATGCTCTCCAACGGTCACGATGGAAAGCTCGCCGTTCACTTTGGATTCACCCCCATTCGGGTGGTGTGTGCAAATACTGAAGCTATGGCTCGCGGTTCGAAGGCGTCAAGGCTGATTCGCGTGCGTCATTCGCGTATGGTAGAGCAGAACGTTGAGAGACTTCGCGACATCATGAATGTTGCCAATCAGGAATTTGAAGCGACTTGCGATCAATACCGATACCTTGCTTCGCGTGACATCAACAAAGCTGATCTTGAAAAATATATCAAGGTCGTCTTTGATCTTCAGTCTAAGGAGAATGATGACATTTCCACCCGTCAGAAAAATATCAACTCTCGGATTGTAGAGTTGTTTGAAACGGGTCGCGGTTCCGATATCGCCGGTTCAACATGGTGGGGGGCTTACAACGCCATGACCGAATACGCAAACTGGGAAAAGGGACGAAACGAGGAAAACCGCATGGATTCTATGTGGTTTGGTCAGAATGCCACGTTTGTCTCAAAGTCGCTAGATGCCGCCCTTGCGTTATCTGCCTAGTTTACCACTCACCTCTCGGGGGGCTTCGGCCCCCTTTTTTTATGCCATGATGCGAATCGTCATAAGTCGTTGGTATGAAAGGACTTGCGGCGACGGGGCAGCAAGAATCGTGCCAAGTCCTTATATAGTAATAACTTACGTTTTTTTATTGTAAGTCTAATAATAGTAAGGATTTAGGTGAAGTTATGCATTGACTATGCCGATGTATACTGTATAATAGTTGATGTAAGTCCTTATGTGACAGTAGCTTACGTTAGTTTTGTACTTTTTTTATTTGGGGTGTGCCTATGGTTTTTCTCTTATTTGTGTTGTTTATCTATGTTACCATCTGTCTGTAGTGTGAAGATGGGTAGGCTGGGCAGCTTGTGCTGTCTGGCCTTTTTTTGTATCATCTATTCTAGATTCTTACAGTTTTAACAGTATCGCACGCGAGTTTTTTATAGTACTAATCAGAGAAACATTTTAAACAGAACAGAGAAAATAAAACTAGACAGTCCATATATACATAGCATTATCATCATTATCTTTAATAGTAGTAGAATGTCATCATTGTTATCTTTCTGCATTGTATTTCCTAATATAGATTTTTACGGTCCATAGATGATAGCACCCGAGTTTATATAAAATTATCTTTAGCCTGTTTTCTTAGTTCTTTAGGGTAACACTTAAGAGATATAATCAGTACAAGTGAAGCAAGTAAATAAAAACCTGTTCCAATTAATATTCTAAATGTTCTCCAGACTTTTGAAACTGACATGTTTGTATCACCTTATATATCTTGATACGGCCAATAGAGGATAGCACGCGAGTTTATCCGCTTATTGTCTTTTACTATTAATATTAGTTGAAGCAAGTATATTAATGTAAAAATTCCCCAAACCTACCCTCCCCTTACGGGTACTCCTAAATATGTATCTTTTTAAATCTATGGATGAAATAGACTTGAAGAGGATCATCCCCTATATAAAACAGGTCCGCTTCTGGATACATATAATTATACTATCACTTTCACAAGTGTCCATGATATTTCTGAATATTTCTTAAGTACTGTATAGATACAATGAGTGCCAACGAATAAAAATATAATCTATTATTATTTAGAATAGTCTTACTCACTCTTAATTCCCATATTACAATACGTTCTCTACTGTTATCGGATTGAGTATGTGCCTTACTGTTATCTATTTAACATGAATAAATACTATTACTACTGTTCGTGAGTACTATTATTATACTTGTGGCGAATGTTAATCAGGGAAACAAAATATACAGAAAGTGCAAGATTGTCAAAATCTCAAGAAACTCATGGACTTTGTAGAAACTGTAGGTATAATTACTTGAAGCAAGTATGGATGACATAAGCAAGCTTAATACTGTGTTTTAGGTCATTTTATAGGTATTTATACTACTAAGGGTTACTATAACAGCATTGGAGGTGTATCTAGACGTTACTAAGATAATAAAATACGCCATTAAGTTATTCAAATATAGGATTATTGAGTACTAAATTGGCATTCAAAGTGGCTATTTTGTAGCAAAATGAGGCAAATATCCACTTATTGGGGGGTGCCCACCTTCAAAATAATAAAAACAACTATCTAAAACGTCTGTTTATCTGTTATTATTGTATATTATTTACTTCTATTATAAATGACTATATGACATGAAGAAAACTATAGTATTTATTGCCCAAGTTTTGTTGCTATTTGTTATGTGCTTTATTATCTCTTTACCTGCATATTTCCTAGCAATAGCTACTTATTTGATACTAACATCAGAGAAATAAAATGGTTATTCCTATTGAATTTATCTTAACAATTTTAGCATGCTTACTATCCTCTTATATTGGATATAAAGTTGGTGTTTATTTGGTTTTAAAAACATACATCAAGAGTCGCTTGAGAGCAAAGAGAAAGTAGACTAAATTTATCTATTTTGTAATCTTTATGGTAATTGCCACCTAATCGTATCTTAATTGAGATAAATAGACATGAATAATGAAAAACCATTAGATTATTGCGATAATAAAGGTATAATTCCGTATGGTGACAATAGATCTGCTCCATCATTTAAAGATACAGAGAAACAAATATCAGTCTGGAAAGATCAAAAACATAATTCGAGTAATAAGTATTTTGATACCAAATTACAGGAACTGCAAGAGGAGTATGGTAAGTTGGCCGAAGAATATAAGTTAAATGAAATGGTATACAATGCACAGTGTAGATTTGGTCCTGTTATTGGTGAAGTATATCATTTATACCAGAGGGAAGATGAATCTACTTTTCTTTCTATGATTGGTCCTAATGACTGGCTATCTATTAAACCAGATAAATTTATTGGATCTTTTAGACTAACTTCAAATGATAAATGGGAAAAGGTATGAGTTGGTTAGATGTAGTTACTGCATATTTAGGTGCCATTGCATCAGGAGATATTAGAGCAGTAAAACAGTTGGTATCTGAAGATGTAAAGTACAAAGATGGTATCATGGAACTCAATGGTATAGATGAACTATTGACTGTTATTGGTCCTAATTATAGAATGCAAATACAAAACTGGGCTTATAAAAATAAGTTAGTCTTTGTAGAATATTCCTATTGGGATTATACAGATGATTATTCCAGAGATGTTGTTGGTGTATATTCTATTAATGAACTGGGAAAAATTTCACAGATTAGGATGTATTTATGCGGATTCCTCTTGTAGAAACTAAACATATGGATCGTGCGTTAAAAGCAGTATTAAAAATACCCAATCAGGATTCTCTGAAGGATATGGTTGGGAGGGAGAATTCTGGTATACTTAAAGCACTACAGGACCAAGTGTATATTCTGACGCATGCAGGAGAATCGGAACAAGACATACAATCGTTTGTTACCGGTTTTTATAGTTGTTATTTTTTAATCAGAGAAGCTATGAGAGATGAGAGTTTAAATTAGTGCTTTGGTTTTATATTGGTTATAGTATAATTGCACTGACTGCTTACTCAAAACTATTTTGTTTTAAAAAACAATTTAAGTTTCAAGAGATGTTGATATTTATCATACTGCATATTGCTATGGCTTACATTATTTTAAAGGTGTTTATGACATGAAGGGTTCGATTGAGACAATTAAAGATAGAATTTATGAGTTAAGTTTACGAATTGATAAGGAAACCTATAATCCAAACGGATCAAGGAGTGAGATTAAAAAGCTACTTAAACAGAAATCTAAACTGGAAAGACAACTAGAAAAGATCAGTCGTTAATTTTTTCTATAGTGTTAGAATATTACAATAATGGCATCTATTTTTAGTGTATATAAAGTTGTAACTATTCTTTGTTCAACTATGGGAGGTATGAAAATGCCAAGAAAACCACTTTTTAATGGTCCTGTTATGACTTTTGTTAGAAAACACAAGTTAGTCAGAAGAATCGCCTTGGTAGGTGGTATGGTAGTTGGATTATACTTTGCTGGAGTAGCAATGGGATGGTGGCCTAATATTTTAGGATGAAATATGTTGGTCTTATGACCTAGCTTTTGTGGCACTAGGGGTGGGCCTTGTATCTTTCAAGTGACCCACCTTTTTTATCTGGTAAATAAAATGGATAACTTTGAAGCAGCAAATGAACCACAAAGACAGCCTGAAATGGTTGTATCTAAATGTTGGGAATGTGGTGAGGAAAAAGAATGTATTGAGTACATTGTCTGTTGCACTGGGACTAAGTTCTATATCTGTCCTCAGTGTGAAAAAAAGATTCAAGAAAAAGCTTGACAATACCGATATCTATTCTATAATGAAGGATATTGTTGGCCACTTACTTTCTGGAGTATAAATATGCTTAACAAGCAAACTCTACTTGTTATAGAGAACTACGGAGAACTCCTCAGTAGTCGAGAAAATGTTATTCAATTGAAAAATCAGATTGAAGAATCTATTGCTTTATCTGACGTTTTTGTCCAAGCACTTGCCGAAGTAGAGTCTATCGACTGGGACTTTTTACTTACTAATTTTGGAGAATAGAATGAGTAATAAAATGACTATTTCTTACTTTAAACAAGCAATTAAACTTGATCATCGCGTAGGTTATGGAATTAATGCATTGCTTTATGTTTTGCGGCAAATTGAATATGCACATGCAGATGGTGCATTGACTGATAAACAAAAGGATAAACTTTGGCATTGGGCCTATGATATGTATGCAGAATAAAGTATAATTAACCGTTGACCAATTACTTTATTAGGAGGCTGAGATGAAACCTTTGTATATTTGGGCTGGCGGTAAAAACAAGATGCTGAAGAAGTATGCTGATTACCTACCCAAAAGCTTTTCTACATATGTAGAGCCATTTTTTGGTGGCGGTGCTATGTATTGTTGGGCATATCGAAAAAACCCAGATGCTCGCTTTGTAATCAATGATATTAACGAATCTATTATTAATATTTACACTTCTATTAAATATGACCTATTAAACTTTATAAATAAAATGGACGAACTATCTAATGAATATTTACCATTAGACAAACCGTCTAGAAAAGAGTATTATTTTAATCTTAGGCATCGGCATGCATTTGATTATGAGGCATGGGATAAAACTATCGAATCTGCAACTCTTTATTTTTTAATGAAAACCGGTTTTAACGGTATATGGCAGATCAACAAGAATACAAATGGTCGTTTCGGAACCCCCTCTGGTTTACTAAATCAGAAAGATAAAGTATATGATAAAGAAAATGTCTTAGAGTGGCATGCTGCCCTACAGAAAACAACTATTCTATCTGGAGATTTTTCTGAGACTTTAGAGCATTCGACTGAAGGCAGTTATACTTTCTTAGACCCACCATATAGGGGATCTTTTACACAATATGGCATTGATTTTGATGATAAGATTCAGATGTCAGTACTCGATCATTTAAATAAATGTAAAGAACAAGGCTCCTATACTTTACTGTCAAATAGAGATGTTGGAGACGGTTTTTTTGAAGACAATGTAGGTGATAATAAGATGGCTTATTTTGATGTTACTTATACTGCTGGAAGAAGAAAAAAGAATAATGACGGCTCGTTTAGTGCAAAGCCTGCAAAAGAAGTTCTTATTTTTTGATAAAAAACTAAACTATTTTCTTGACAATGACGATACCTATTATATAATCGAAACATAACCCGTTACTTATTTTTGGAGTTTTACTATGGCACTCTTTGATGATTTGAAAAATGCAGCACAGGAAATGTTTGACTGTGAACAGAAAGAAGATCATAAGATTGGTATTGTTCAGATACCATACAATGTCTGGATCAACTTCAAGAAGGAGTTTGAGATTAACTTTGTAGAGCCAGAGGACGATGAAGACTGGCAAGATTACCAAGGGGACTTGCATGCGACATGATTACTATTGAAATTGCTTTTGTGGGTATTTGTTTTGTATTAATTGTATCTACTTTATTGATTACTTTTAGTTTTAGGAAAAACAAAATGGGAACTGATATTTATTCCGGTAAAGGTATTATGGCAAATATTGATGAAATCGTTCTATTTGTCAACGGTAAGAATAAAAGGACAATCATTAAGACTTGCAAGGAATGGTATGGCGAATTAGTAAATCAATATAAGGAAGAGTCAGATGAATGGAATAAGCAGCTTGTAGACGATTTTGAAGAGATTAATAAAATGTCGACTAAGGCAACTATTGCCGAAGTTCGTAGGGTATTGCAATCAATAGTTAAGGTTGAAGGCGAAGTATCTAAGTATGGCGACTGCTATGTTAGTCATGCTCATCATTTAATAGATTTATTTAACAAGCTGTTTGATATATGTGGTTTAAATGTGCCATATCTAGAAGACATTACTGCCTTCTGTAGTGCCAGATATAATGGATGGGACGTACCTCTGGGGGTTGCTTGCTTTATCTTTTCCTCTAATGAATGTTTTGTAAAGAGTTTATCGGAACAGGGTGAAAATCTAAAGAAAATTATTGGTCACTGTAACGAAACTGAATGGACAGAGATCAGTTATTAGACCCATGGAACAGAGGATCGGTTATCCAAGCAATTCTTATAAAGTTGCCTACGCAGGTTCAACTCCTGCCTGTTCTACTTTTCTCTTTTTTACTTTATGGAGTTTTATTATGAAGACGTTTCTAGGATTTATGTTGGGATTTTTTCTTGGCCTATCGTTATGCCTTGGGGTATATGTTGTATGGGAAGAATATAGGCCACAAAAGCCGATGCTCTTTAATCTTACGGTGGAGCCTAATGATGTGCCTCTTGATCCTGACAAGTTTAGTAGTGATGACATGCTAAAGTTTGAAGCAATCTCAGGCTATGTAAGCTAGATTTATTGCCACCATAGCTCAATTGGCAGAGCAGTTGATTTGTAATCAACAGGTTAAGAGTTCAAATCTCTTTGGTGGCTTATGGCCCGTTAGTTAAATGGATATAACCACGGTCTTCTAAACCGTAGTTGGGAGTTCGATTCTTCCACGGGCTACTGTTCGCTTGCGAACTAAACATGTAGACGTTATTATTGATTGTAGACAGGACGACGGGGCAGTACCGTCCACCTCCACTTCATGGGGGTGAAACAGAATCGACTGATGCACTGATATAATAATTGCATGTGGTAGTTGGTCCAAGGCTACCTAAAAATGGACTAAAACTTTATTTGCAGAGGAAACTCTTGCACTTGCTGCCTAAGCAGCGGGGGTTTGCCAGTACCTTTTTACCCAAACTGGCACTATTGTACAGTAGCTCAATGGTAGAGTAGGTGGCTGTTAACCACTTGGTTGCAGGTTCGAGTCCTGCCTGTACAGCTTTACTTTTTTATGGAGGTTTATTATGTTAGAAAAACAAAATAGTATTAAAACCATAGTATTTGGTTGGTGTTGTTTAATTGGCTTTTTTATTTGCGGAATGTATTTAGGTGACTATAGGGCTGATAAGAAAACTGAAGAGCAAATAACTCAGGCGTATGAAGAATTGTACAGAGAAGAATTAGATTCAGTTTATGAACTATTATCTGCACAAGCATTTAGTATTAGAACAAATATGAATCTATCTCTTAGAACCAATCATTATTTGACACATGAGTTTCACAAAGATCTTTGCCCAGACTGTCTAGAGCATTATCAATATATTGTTGAAAAGATGCCAGAGATGCCGGAAAGAGATCAGGTTTGGTTTGATTATTTCAACAAAACTTTAACTGAAATAGCAGAGGAGATTTCAAATGACAATAAATAAATATATCATTTTCTTAGTTGTTTTTATTTNNNGCTGCATTGCATCTAGTACTTTAGGACAAGATAGAATATACAAAAATGACTTTGAGCAAAGGAAAAAGGTTGCAGAACAAGTTAGGAAATATCGTCAAAAAACTATTGACTTTAAGTATGGACCATTCCCACAACCCAAATTGGAAAGAGGATATCAATATTTAAGGACAGATTATTTCAATCGTAGGAGTATTCATCCTAATGTAGGATACAGGCCGGTACTTACATGGTTACCACAAGGCACCGTAATGGGTGTTGGAGGATATGTTACTCCTGATAGAAGAAGAGTTATCATTGGTGGTAATTTTGGATTTTATGGTATCCAAGGTGTAAATACATTCAACTTTGTAACTGGAGAATACCGATAAGATGAATAATGGTATAGCTAACAAGTTAAAAGCAAAAGGCATGAATGAGGAGGCAACATATATATTATCTCTTGAGCAGATCAATAATGAATTAAAAAAGGAAAGAGATAGGTATAGGGAAATACTCGAAGATATAAAAGCTTTTGGCTCACTAAGACCTAAAACTATAGAAGATATTCGAGATTTGAAATAGGATTTCATTTGACATATAGTGTTAGTAATGTATAATTAGGGGGTAAGACAGTTTACCCCTTTCTTTTTAGGACTAGGACATGCAGACAAAAACAGAAATCAGAATGGAAAAAGCCCTTCACAAGATTGCTGAAAAGATTTACTGGGACTTCGATAGTAATTTTGGCTATTCATTTCAAGGTGCCCCATTAACAATGTTTATTTACGATTTTGAAAAAGATACTTTTCATGAGAAAGAAGTATTGAAAATTAAACTGTGGCAAGATAGGTATAACATCTTTAAAAGACTACCTAGTGGTGATTACAAAACTCTAGGCTCTACTACGGAAGCTTCTAAACTTTACTCTTACATTAAAAAGGTATGCAATGGTCATTGATTACAAACAAGTATTACTTAAAAATGTTATAGACTGTATGGGAATGGGGCTTGATGATAAAACAGGCGTAATCGAACAAGCTATTGAATGGACTATTGATGATTGTATGAATGAACTAACTAAACAGTTAGAGGATTATGTCCAAACAGAAGAATTTTCAAATAGATGGGAGAATGTTAAGTGACAGTAAATGAAGCTATTAAGGCACTACAGGAAATTAAAGATAGGGGCCATGGTGACTTTGAATTAAGAGCATGGAACGACACTGGTCATTACTGTGAAGTGAGTGTCGGTGCCGAATATTTACAAAGAAAGCGTATCATTGAACCGATTAATGATAAAGATATTAATAGCGAAAATTGTTTTGTTATGATTTACGAATGTTGAATGATGGCATGATGGTGGAATTGGCAGACACTCAGGATTTAAAATCCTGTGCTCGTTTAGAGCGTGCGGGTTCAAGTCCCGCTCATGCTATTTAGGTGTATAATATAATATTTAGTTATTGGAGTTATATGCCAAAATGAAAGAAAGAATAATATTCATCATATGCTGTATTATTATTGTAATAGTAGCAACAATTGATATTTATTGGTTAATTAAAAACTCAGAGGTGATTCTTGAATACGAGAAGAACCCCATGGGTACTTGGCTAATCAATAAAGATAATGGTTCCGTTGCTCTCTTTACAAGTCTCAAAATGCTTGGGACTTNCATAGTTATTACCACTCTGTCTGCACTATATAGATTACACGCCATTAAGACAATAATAGTGGCGGGCATATTAGCATTAGTGCAACTTATCTTACTAGGAGTATTATTATGGTAATTTTTCTTTTACTTTTTATGCTTATCCCTGATGACAAGATGATTGAAATGCGACCGTTACAGTGGGAAGATTATGAAGAGAAAGCTTATCCTACAACACTAAGGCAGTTTATATTCCCTTTTGAAAAGACAGAGAAGCCATTCAACAAACCAGATCCACCACCAGCATATTATCCTATGTCTGAGTATACAATGGAGTGGAGAAGAGAAAAGCATGCATGTGAAGATGGTATTTATCTTACAGTCCCTCAATATTATATGACTCCTTTCATTACAAGAGAACATACACGGCAATGATTTATAAAAAATATGAAATAACTAAACAAGAGGATGTTTTTACAGGTAAAGGTTTTCTTTATGTAATTCATAGTCCAAATAAAGATGACTACTATCATCATGCTAAAACTTTACAGACATGCAAAAAATGGATAGATAACAATGACTTCCCTGTTAGGCCACTAACCCCAGCGAGAAAAGCTAGGTTAGAGAGGGATAAAAGGAGGAAAAGGACTAAAAAAAGATAGCAGTACCCTTATATTGTTTAATAAAAATCTAATTCCAGCGGCGAAAACAGTGTATATAGCTATAGACTGTTTCTTTATTTAACCTCTGGAGGTTCCGATGAGACATACCAAAATGGTATATGGGAACTGTTTACTAGGAGGGATGTACTTATGTTTAAGGGGAAAAGCAAAAAAGGTAGGCTTTGTTTCTTCACATGCTTGGTATGTACCAGCACATGTAGTGGTTGAGACAAAACGACATAATATTCTTCATTTTAAATATGCTATGGAACAAAATCCTTTATATTTTAAAGGTTGTTTTGAAGGCGTGAAATCAAGTGAGATATATGATTATCTGAAAAGAGAAGATCGGCAAATAGTCACGATCATAAATCCTTCTACTTTTCTTTTACTTGGTTCTTTTTGTATGGCTTTTTTATTAATCCCGTGGATTTTATATTGGCCCTGTGAAGTTTTATTATGGAGAATCCCTTATGATATCTTTAATTTGGCTAAGAGATCTTTTGCTAGATTGGCTTTTAATATTTTTGGCAATAGCGATGGGTCTTAAGTTTTGGTATCTTATTCCTCTTTCAATCTTTATCATAGGTAATCGCCAGCATGCCTTGGCGTTATTAGGTCATGATGCTACGCACAAACTTATTAGTAAGAGTCCGTTTGTCAATTATTTTTTCGGTAATTTTTTTACTTACGCACCTATCGGGTTACCATGGGATGGTTATCGCCACTTCCATATGGGTCACCACCGCTGGCTTGGCACTGTTAGAGATCCTGAACTGGATAGAAAGCTCCAGTCAGGAGTAGTTGTAAAAAATGCTACTAAAAAGAATATCATCATACAGTTTATTAAAGATTTACTTGGTTTAAATATCTTTGATATGAAAAAGTTTAATCTTGATAAAACCAATGAAGATAAAATGGCAATTGGATTTATTCAATTACTTATTCTTTTAACTGCCTTTATAGACTGGAAGATACCATTAATGTGGTATGCGGCAATGCCTACTAGTCTGCTGGCTATTTCCAGATTAAGAATATGGCATGAGCATGTTGGCACAGATAAAACTCATATGATTAAGGCAACTTGGTGGCAAAGATTATTATTTTTACCACATTATGCAGAATATCATCATGAGCATCATGAAAGACCAAATGTTCCCTATAATAAATTGAAAGATATTGCGACTGGACCCCGCAAGAAAATTTCTGAAATCCATTAAAGGTTTTAGTTGACAAGGGCCGATTGAGTATTATAATCAAGATACAATTTCGGCCCTTACCCACAGGAATACTTATGAATATTTTTGTCTTAGATAAAGACCCCGTTAAAGCCGCCCAGATGCATTGTGACAAGCATTGTGTTAAAATGGTATTAGAACTCTATCAACAGCTTGGATCAGCGTTACGTCGCCATGGAGCCACTGACGGCATGATGCCAAAGACACAGAAGGGAACTCCACTTAAAGGAGGATATCATAATCATCCATGCACCCGCTGGGTTGGTGACAGTAGAGCAAATTTCGAGTGGGCATGCAAGCATGCTATCGCTTTAGCAGAAGAATATACTTATCGTTACGGTAAACGTCATTCATGTCTTAATGGTATTTTGCAAATGAAAGAGTTGACAAATGTTATTCCTTACGGTAAACTTACATCGTTCGCACAGGCGATGCCTGATGAATATAAGCATGATAATGCAGTGGTAGCATACAAAAAATACTACTGGCATGATAAAAGAAAAAACATTTCAATGACTTGGAAGTGTGATCGCAAACCATCGTGGTTTACGGCAAACAAGATTTTTACATGAAAGGATGATTAATGAGCCTTCTTGATTTGATTCTCATTTATGTTTGTGTTTTTGGAGTAGCGGGATTTGCCGCTTTCTTTGGTTCTTTTTTTATTATGAGGAATAATAATGGCTAGATATTCTAGGAGAAGTCGTCATGATACGGGTCAGGTTATCACTACCCCTTCTGCTTTCGGCAGTCATAAGTCTATGATAGTGGACCATTTGGAGTTTGGTCTTGAACTTTCTGATAATGAGGTGTTGTTAAAGGATGATACGCATTTCTACATTACTAAAAAAGATAGGTTGGATTCAGGATTATGTGACACAAATCGTTATTCTGAGAGTGCCACATATGAACCGTGAAAGCTATCCGGCTGAACAAGATTTCTGTGACTTATGCGGTTGCAGTGGGAATGTTTATTTAGTTGAGGATGAAGATCTCAGGGTTTGTCAGAGTTGTTTAGAAATTTCTTTTTTTGAGGATAGTGCAGATGAATAAGTACTTAAAACACGTTTATTCTATTATTCCACCTGATTGTTTGCATCAAATTGAAGGAGAAGAGCATCGGACTTTGCTTTCTGAAGATGAAGTAGAGTTTGTTATCGAATACTGTGTAGAGAATGATATGGATGATATGGATCGTTTCATCCTTCCTATTATTCGTAAGCTAGAACTTGCCAGAGTCGCCAGTATTACCACTGAAAGATTCTTTAAGGATGAGTTAGATATTATTGAGTTGTCTGATGAGGGTGATATTATTTGGAGTCCTAAAAATGCCCAAGCGTAGTCCAATGAAAAAATATAAATACGACAAAGATCCACTCGCTGACATAAAAGAGGCGAGTAAGGAGATTAAAAAAGTTAAAAATCCCCAACCAGTTATTGATTATGTCCTTAAAAAGCTCGGGACTCCTGAAAACCTCGTTAAAGTAGAGGCTTTTCATTATGATTGGGGAGAAGGTAGGGATAATCGTTGGCGAGTAAATGTTGTGACTAAAGAGATGCTGCAAACAGATCTGGGTAATCTAATTCCTACTTGGAAAAGGCACAATTGTTACTTTTTACGATTTGATGATGAATCGCAAACTGCTACTTACTGTAATCCACCTATCGAAAAATCTTATAACTCCAAAGGGGAACTTATTGATGGACCAATACAAAAAAGAAATCACTAAACTTTTTGAGAAGATGACTAAGGACGATCAAGTTGAACTTCATGGAAGAATTGCCAGAGGAGATTTGCATGCTAGAGATAAGGTTGTGCAAAATTGCTTACCTCTTGCATATAAAATTGCTGATAACTATCATATAAATAATAAACATATTGACTTTGAGGATTTACTCCAAGAAGCTAATATGGCATTGATTAAGGCGGTTGATAGATGGGACATCGAACGTGGTAATATTTCTACGGTTGCTACATTTTATATCCGTAATGCTCTTAACGACATGATTAATGATGCTCGCTATAAGGTTATCAGTCCTTATACTCTAAGTCGCACAGCAGCAGAAGACTTGCGTAAATTTAAAAATGTAGATTCAAATGACGCATATGAAATTGCTGCGAGAATAAACATGAAACCTAAGAGGGTAAAAAGGCTTCTTAACTCTAGGGCTGGTCGTGTTGATTTTGATTATGTAAAAGATATACATGACCAACCACAAGAAGAGCCAAGGAAATGCATCTCTGATCTCTACGAACTTTGTGAAAATCACTTAGAAGGTATTGACAAACAGGTATTTGGATTGTATATTGGTATGCATGGTCATCGTATGAAGATTAAACAAATCTGTACCGATCTAAATATGATTGAGCAAGATGTGCGTTCTATTATCAATCGGTGTAAAACTATGTTAAAGGGGATTGCAAATGCCTAAGTATTACATTCAAGATGATGTACAGGGTTGGATCATTGATGGTAAAGATCCTTTCTCTGCTTGTGTTAAAGGTATTTATTTTAAAATGATTAATAGCTTCCAACTCAATGCAAAAACTAAACAGATTGACGGAAGTTATCTCGTATCAGAAATTGGTTTTGATGACCCAAAGGGTGAAGTTATTCCTACTAAAGAGGTAATACAAAAATGTCTGGAGCTAATGGGATGAGTTGGTTTGATGCGTTTCTAAATGCTGCTGTTATGAGTTTGTCTATGGGGTGGATGTTTTTTGGAGAAGGAGATACTCTCGTAGATACTGAAGGGATTGATTGGGATGGTGATACCGGTTGTGAAGTTGAAGATTATGAATGGGAGTATGTAGATGAAGAATAACTTAAGCTTTGCTGTCGCAATGATGTTAATCAATGAAGGATTTGTTAAAGAGGCAGATGAAGATGATGTCGTCGATTGTGTGGATGACTTATTAACTGACTGGTTTGCTCAATCTAATACTAATTTGGATTACCCTTGGGATGAGGATTAGAGTCAAAGGTTCTGATTTAAAACAAGATAATCCTGTTGCTTATCGTATTTTTAAAGATACGGGTATAAATGAAAGGTATATTGAGTTTACTCAAAAGGTTATTACTTTTCGCAAGGATGACATTACTATTTTGGCAACTCTAAAAAATACTAAGTGTCTTGAAAGAATCTGGAAAGACATAACTGAAGGTAGAAGCCCAAAAAAATGTTCATTTGAAATTTCTGACAGTATTATTATGGCAGTGCTTTATGGCCTAGATCCATCGTTAGATTGGTATGGTTTTGATTGGTTGGATTACTCTAAGTAGGTTGATGCAAAGGGATATGTTCAAACTAATACCACCGAAAATATTAGGGGCTATTATATTTGTATCTTTAGTTTTACCCATTGATCCATTATATGGCATTATATGTATATATTGGAATCTAGTTGTAATTGTCGTTAATCATGGCAGGGGAGACAGTAAATGACATTATTAGCATGTGCTCAATGTTGGTTTAGTATTACTCAAGTAGTAAGTTTTATTGTTGTTTTTAGTGGCTCTATACTTTATTGTATAAAAGATTTTATGAGGCGGGGTTAATAAATGAAGCTTAAACGAGGTCAGAAACTTTGTCCTAAATGCGGAGAAGTTCAAGCTGCTCGTCAGTGCGAGTGCAAGCACTGCGGTTATCAGATGCGTCAACGTAAGAACAAGACGCAGACTGTTCATGACTGGACAGAACTAGAGAAAGGAGACTTCATTAAAGTATTCCAAGGAACTGGCTCTTATTATCTGAATAGTGAAGGTGATAGGGTTTATCTATCTGTTCCCGGTGCATATAAAGTTTATTCAACAGATGAGAATGGGATTCATTGCTACGGGGTGGGCAAAAGAAATAGCGGCATGAATTATGTTTACATGGGTGAACATATGAGGTCTCCTGTTTTCGGTAGTATCTATCGTAATCCGCATAAAATTATTAAAATCAAAGCACCAAGGGCGTTTATTTCTAAAAATGGGGTATAATTACTTATGTTCTATATATTTTTGGAGGTAAATAAGGATGACAATCACATCTACGAATACGGTAACCACGGATATCAGTTATGTAATATCTGAGACTTCTGGAAACACTCAAAGATCAGATAATGATTCTTTAGGTTACAGCGTTGTATATACACAGGGAACCGGTAATCCTAGTGCAGGTGCTTCTGCATCTCAGGTCAATGGTCAAGTAAAAAATACGGGAGTTTTATCATCTGGTGATATTTTAACTTTAGACTTTGAATCTATTCCTAAAGAAACATTTGGGTCTTCTTACAGTATCAATCTCAAAGAAGTAAAGCAGTTTATTTTCTATAATGAGGGAACTGGACTTACAGATTCTGTTTTAGTACAAGCAACTGGATCTAATGCTTTAACTGGTGTTTTTAATGGTGAGACTGGCAATTACAAAGTCAATCCCTATGGCTCATTTGTCTATAGTAACTTCTATGGAGACAATGAGGTTAGTTCTTCCAATAGATATCTTCATTTTGTAAACAACTCTACTGGGGATGATACTACTAGTGGAAATATTAACTATTCATATGTTTTAATTGGGGTAACAGGATAAGGGGTATTGATCATGGCAGAGTCTAGAGTAGCTAGTTTTAATTCAGATATATCTTATAATAACACAAAGACTAATGGCAATCAAAGTGATAGGGAAACTTCTAGTAATGGATTTGGTTTCTCAATGGTTAGTGGCACTGGGGTTAGTGCTGCTCCGGGTAACTTTTTTGATAGCTATGCTAAATATACTGGAGTCATTCAATCTGGAGATACTCTTCAGCTTAACTTCTCTGGTCTAACACATGAATTAATAGATGACACTACTGAGAACAGGGTCTTCTCACACATAAACGGTTTTACATTCGTTAATAACGCTACGGGGAGTGGGGATCTTCTCTTAGTTAGGGCAACGGGTACAGATGCCTTTACAAATATTTTAAATGGAGAAACCGGTAATTTAAGAGTCAATCCATATGGCACTTTTCAGTATATCGATTATTTTGGGGCGACTAAGGTTACAGGTGGTAATAGACTTTTACACATTGTCAATACTGGGTCCGTAACCGGTATTTCTTATTCGTATATGGCAGTCGGCTATACTGGTGCTACTGTTTAAATATGAGGTTTACATATGAAGGGCAGACTTAAAGGTATGAGGGCTTATCTTATAGGCCCAATGGATGAATGCACTGATTTAGGTAAGGGGTGGAGATTAGATATACAAAAATTCCTATGGGGCTTACGATGCGGGGTTTTAAATCCATGTGACAAGGCAATTAATGTAGGGGTTGAAGATGAAGAGTTGCATTTAAAGCTGTCCAAGCTAAGAGAGTTGATAAAGTACAATGAAAAAGCTGGTTGCAGCAATCTTGTTAATGATTGTTATGAAGAAATTGAAAAATTAATGAATCCTGTGATTGCTATTGATTTTGCAATGGTTGATAGATCAGACTTTATTGTTATGTTTATCGATAGAGATATGCACATGTGTGGAACATACGCAGAAGAAACATTGGCAGTATCACAAAAAAAACCAGTTGTAATTTGCTGCCGTCAAGGTAAACATGCTATACCTAACTTTTGCTTTAAAAGAATGGGAAGGCATAATATGATGTTTGGCGACTGGGGCGGTGTCAAACAGTATTTAATTAATGTAGATGCGAATCCTAACTTTCAAGATCCAAGCGGGACTTGGAAATTTTTTGATTATGATAAAGTATATAATGGGAGACTAAAATGAACATGCACAAATTAAGCAAGCCTACAGATGTATACATGATTCCTAGCATGGAAGATTACACTGGATTTGCTGTAGGTTTTATGGGGGATGGAAATTTGTCTGTAGACTTTGATGGCTCGGTTGTATGCGGCGGAAACGCAATGATTTTTAATAATGATAAAACTATGTTCATTGTGAATTGTGGGCATCCCCTGTTTAAAGATCAGGGTATAAAAAAAGCGGTAGAGAATGATATGTTAGAATCTCTTTCGCTAAGTCCTAGATTTGGTAAGGTTGTAGATGATTCTATCGTTAAATATTTTGATGGAAGTTTTACGCCAGAGCCTATGCCAGAGCCTATGCCAGAGCCAGAGCCTATGCCAGAGCCTATGCCAGAGCCAGAGCCNANGCCAGAGCCAGAGCAATTCCCAAAAGATGATCAATAATAATCATTTTTAGTATATTTGACGGTATAATTAAGGGTAGAGAAATCTACCCTTTTTTATTGGAGTTTCCATGGTAAAGTATTACGCATATCAAGATAACGAATATGATATCTCGAAAAGTATCGATTCCTTGTCGGACCTATACAGCACAGAAAATATAATATCTTTGCCAGAAAAATCTTATATACTTAGAGTGCCATTTATACAAAAATATAATGGAGTAGCATTGGTTCTATCGTCGTCTGTTATATTAAATCATAAAATAGACTTGCTAGACTTAGATTTCCAAGATGCATTAGGCATTACCAATACGGACAATAAAATCTTTATAATCAACTGTGCTCATGATTATGCTAAAAATAATTTGAGCAAGGTTAATATGATTATGTCTCCAATGAGAAACATTGATGTAGATAAGATATCTTGGGTTATAAATGACAATTTAGATAACATGTTAACCAAGCAAGAAAAGAAGCATGCCGCATTTTTAGGACAAGGAAAAAATGAAAATATTATTAGTGAGTGACTTTGGAATAGCCCATAGTCTTGGTGGTGCTCAAAGAAGTAATCAACTTATTTTAAATGAAGGGATTGAGAGGGGCCATGATATTTCTATTTATCATTACGATACTGACTCATCATTATTATGGGAAAACTATGATATAGTTATATCCTCAAATCTTGAGATGATTTCTAGAACCAATCCGATGATAATACAATATTGTTCTGCATCTCCCAATCATGTCAGGCTTGAGCATGACTTTTGTAGATATTTAGATAATAATATTAGGGAATATTTATATGAGAGTTGTGCGAAAACATTCTTTTTGACTACCTATCATTACAAAAAGTTTGTTGAATATTATGGTGACTATTTTAGAAATGTTGAAATAGTTCCAGATCCAATAAGTAAAGATAGATTTTATGATATGGAGCTAGAAAGAAAAGATGATATACTTTACGTTGGTTTCATGCACCCATTGAAAGGGACTGATAATTTTATTAACTATATAATAAATAATAAAGATAAAACATTCACAGTCGCTGGCTGGGGGGATAGTAGATATGAAGACTGTATGATTAGCGAACCAAACGTAAATTTCTTGGGAAAAATTGATTATGTAGATATGGTGCAACTCTATAATAGTCATAAGCAGATGTATTATAATCCAGATTTCGATGAGCCATTTTGCAGGGCAGTTGGTGAAGCTTTGATGTGTGGAGTCGATGTTATAGGAGATTCTAATAAAATTGGCTCTCTTCATATGTATCAAGATGATCCTGCAAGCTTTGCAGATAAATGCGATAATGCAGCAAAAACTTTTTGGGAGATATTGGAATGTCTATAAGTATTGTTTGTTCTAACTATAATTCAGATAAATGGATAGATGGGTATCTAGAAGCATTAAATAAACAGATTCATCAAGAATTTACGGTTATTTTTGTAGATGCAAATTCAACTGACAACTCACTCAGTACCATTAAAGATTTCAAATTCAGAGACGGTATCACCGTAAAAATTATTGAGTGTGAAGATAGGATCAATATTTACGAGGCATGGAACTTAGGTATTGAGAATGCAGATACTGAGTATGTTATGAATCTAAATACAGATGATCGTCTCTATGAATATGGGTTACTCACATACAACAGATATATTACTATGTTTCCAGAGGCAGATATATTTTATGGCCCATGTGATATTATGGATAATGCAGAACATACTAGTAACATTGGAGTATATAACTGGCCTGAATACTCACATCAAAACCTACTACAGAGATGCATTTGCGGACCATTTCCTTTACTTAAAAAGTCTGCCGTTGAGAAAGCTGGGTATTTTGATCCTATTTATCCTTATTCTGCTGACTATGAAATGTGGATTAGGATGTCTTATCTTGGCATGAACTTCGTCCGCATATCAGAATCTGTAGGCAGCTATTATCTTAATCCGACTGGGAATAGTACAAATCCAGAAAACTTGAAAACAGCACAGGCCGAGGATAAAATTATTCAGGCAAAATATAGCCGCACTCCAACTAAAAAATTATCTATCTTGGTATGCAGTTTAAAAAGGAGAGAGCATTACTTAAAAAGATTAATGTCCGTATTGATGCCTCAAAGGGATAGATTTATAAATGAGGTGGAGATAATCACGGCAAGTGATGAAGGAGAGACTTCTATTGGTGCCAAGAGAAATGCTTTAATTGTTAATGCTAATGGCGAATACATTACATTTGTTGATGACGATGATGTTGTCAGCGAGGATTATGTGGAACTTGTCTTAAAGGCGATTGAAGATAAACCAGATGTGGTTGGTATTCATTTATTGCATTTTGAAGACGGTGTTCATAGAGGCTTAACATATCATTCTTTGAAATACGATCATTGGTGGGATGAGGTAAATAAAGATAACCCTCAACTTAAAAACTATTATAGGAATCCAAATCATCTAAACCCTGTAAGGAAAGAGTATGCCGTTAGAACTATGTTCCCTGAAATAAACATGGGAGAAGACAAGCAATACTCTATGGGTATTTTAAGATATTTAAAAACAGAGTCTTATATTCCAAATCCGATATATACCTATTTGTTCAGGACTAGGAAGGAATGTTAGTATGAAATGCTTAATTGTTCAACCCGGAGCGTATGGGGATATCATACTTTGTGCTCCGATTGCAGAATACTACGCACTTAGGGGCTATGATGTATACTGGCCTGCTAGGAAAAAGTTTCATGAAACATTAAGAAAGTTTAGCTATATTAATCCTCTTTTATTAAATGAAGACGTATTGGATGAAGACTGGTTACGATCCGATGTGATGAAGATATGGCCCTCAACCGTAGATTACGATATAGTTATTAATATGGCAGACAGAGGCCCTCATCCAACGGCACAGCAATATTGGGAAAACTTTGAGCAATGTAAGTATAGATTAGCCCAAGTACCCATGATACACAAACATAAGCTTACATGGACTAGAGATGCAGTTAAGGAAGATGAGCTTTACGATCTAGTTGTAAAAGAAAAGGATTATGTTTTTTGTCATTTGGAAAGCTCTAGAAATGACAGGGCTGAAATGCCAAGCGTCAATTTACCAGTCGTTGAATGTAGAGAGATAGAAGGTTATTCTATTTTCGATTGGTACAAAGTGATCATAAATGCAAAAGATATTTATTGTGTAGAAAGCTCTATACAGCAATTCCTTGATGGAATAGTGCATCAATTAAAAGACAAGGGAAGATATCTTTTGTCTAGAAGCACCTTAAATAAAGGTCAAAAATACACCTACTCTCCATATTGGAATACGGATTACATGAAATGAATATCTGGACTAATGGCTGCTATGATATATTGCATGTGGGTCACATCGCACTCTTTAAATATGCAAAATCTTTAGGTGGCAATTTGACTGTTGGAATCGATAGCGACAATAGAGTCAATAAACTTAAGGGTAATGGAAGACCTATTAATAATCAAAATGACAGAAAGGAAATGTTGGAGTCTATTAAATTTATAGATGAGGTGATTATATTTAATACTAAAGAGGAAATGTGTGACCTCTTGATCAAAAAAAATATAAATACTATAGTAATTGGTGATGACTATAAGAACAAACCCGTAACAGGATCGGATATAATAGAAGATATTGTCTTCTTCAAAAAAATCGGAAACTATTCTACAACGAATTATTTGAAATAAAAAATTTAAGGTATAATTAATCATGCAAAATATAGTTCCAAAAGTTTGGGGTTATGAGATATGGATAGAGAATAATAAACTCTACTGCGGTAAACACTTACATGTATTACCTACTAAATCATGCTCGGTTCATTATCATAAAAACAAGAAAGAAACATTTTATGTTATTGGCGGTGAGTTAAGGCTAGAATATTCCACAGATTTGAATTTAGATTTCTGGGAGTCCACTGTAGTAAAGCCAACCATAGTCCTTAAAAAGGGAGATTCTTTCACTTTAGATACTTTGACCGCACATAGATTTACGAGTAATACAAATTACCCATGTGATTTTATAGAAATATCAACTCATCACGAAGATTCTGATTCCTATAGGATAATACAGGGCGGTTAAATGAAAATTGCTGTTATTGGTGATGCATGCACAGATAAATATATTTACGGGTCTTGTGATAGGCTATGTCCAGAAGGTCCGGTTGCCGTGATGAAAAGCAAGCATGAAATATCTGCGTATGGTATGTCTGCTAATGTATATAATAATTTAATTAATATGCGTAACGACATAGTTCATCATTATAGCAATGATAAATATCAGATGGAGAAAATTAGATTTGTTGATGAAAAAAGCAATCAGTTATTACTCAGGGTGGATATTAATGACACTTGTAACAGAATTGGTATAGAGCAGCTTGAGGAAATCAAAAATCAAAAATATAGTGCTATTATTGTATCTGACTATTGCAAGGGTTATCTGCAAGATGAGGACATTATTGAGTTAGGACTTTCTAGTACCGTATCCTTTTTAGATTCTAAGAGAAAATTGACAAGGGATATGGTGGGTGCTTTCAACTTAATAAAGCTTAATGAATATGAATACAAAGTTAATAAAGAACTAGCAGATAGATATAAGAAAAAATTTGTAGTAACCCTCGGTAGTAAGGGGGTTATGTTCCTTGGGAGAGTGTATTCTCCACCAAAAATTTTACAAACATATGATGTTTCTGGTGCTGGCGATACATTTTTAGCAGCAATAGTATCTGAGTTAATGTATGGTCAAGATATGGATAACGCTATTAAGTTTGCACAACGTTGTTGTAATAAAGTAATTCAAGAAAGAGGCACCTGCGTATATAAGGGAGATGATGAATGAAGTTTTTAGTAACTGGTATTACTGGCTTTGCTGGTCCTCATTTAGCTAAGCTGCTACTAAAAGAAGGTCATGAAGTGCATGGTGTTCTTAGGGGGGCTAATGGTAGAGAAACTGACTTATTAGATATTATGTCTGTAGAGGAACTTGAAAGTATTCATTTTCATTATGCAGACCTCAAAGATTTTCATGCCATGAGCAAGGTTTTATCTGAAGATTTTGATGGAGTTTTCCATCTAGCTGCACAAAGCCATCCACCAACAAGCTTTAAAAATCCCATTATGACATGGGATGAGAATGTGACTGCGACCATTAATCTGATTACGATACTAGAAGGAACGGATACAAAGTTTATGTTCTGTAGTACGTCAGAAGTTTATGGCGATACATGTAAGGATGTCGGGCTTCTATCTGTAGATAGTAGAATATTGCCCAGTAATCCTTATGGTGCATCAAAAGCTGCTATAGATCTTTACTTACAGGAAAGATTTGTAAACAATAAACTCAATGGCTATATCACTAGGGCATTCAGTCATACGGGTCCAAGAAGAGGTAAGATATTTAGTATTAGCTCAGACGCATATCAAATTGCTAAGATGATGCTGGGTCAGCAAGAAAAAGTTTTAAATATTGGAAACTTAAACACAGAAAGAGTTGTTATTGATGTTAGGGATTGCGTTAATGCTTATTATAAATTAATGATGACCGACAACAGTAATGGAAAAGTATATAATGTTTGTGGTTCAGATATACATAAAATGCAACATTATACAGACGCACTGATTCATGCCTCTTCCTTTGAATATAATGAAGTTGAGCAGAAAATATATGCTCCATATTATAGAGATATTGATATTCAAGTACAAATTGGAGACACTACAGAGTTGGTAGAGGACACTGGGTGGGAGTCAACAATTGAACTAGAAAAGACAATGGAAGATTTATTACAATACTGGCTTAAAAAGATAGGTGGATAAATGGGCGATTTAAGAATTTTTAACCTTCGAGAATTAAAAGAAAAATTTAATCTCAAATACTTTGTCGAAACAGGAACTTTATTTGGGGAAGGTGTAGATCATGCGTTAAATCACGGATTTGATGATGTGTATTCTATCGAGATTGATAAAGAGCTATATGACAGAGCTATCACTAAATATGCATTCAATGCAGGTGTTAATATTATTCATGGCAGTTCTCATGAAAAAATAAAAGATCTATTAAGTTTAGATGGCAACTGTCTATTTTGGCTGGACGCTCACTTTCCAAGTGCAGACTGCAATAAGAAATCTTACACAGATGAAAAAGATATGGAGATTAGGGCACCTTTACAGACTGAGATTGAATTACTATCTCAAAGAAAAAATAAATACAAGGATGTAATAATTGCAGATGATTTCTGGCTATATAATACAGAACATAAGTACGAGTCTGGAGATATAGAAAGTCACATGAGAAGCATTGGTCAGAATATTACTAGGAAAGAATTGGTGGGAGATGTTAATGATAGGTTCTTTTATGATAATTTTTCTGACACGCATGATTTACAGATTATTGCAAATCATCAAGGATATATGATCATAAGCCCGAAAGGAATTTGATATGGATATTGTATTACAGGGTCCAGTTTTTCAAAATACTATAAGAACGGCACAGTATTATTTACAGCTTGATTTTGTTGATAAAGTTATTATATCTACTTGGAAACCTGAGATAGATGTCAAGTTGGACAATGTAGAGTTCGTATTTTCTGACCAGCCATTTAATGAAAGTCCGGGAAATATGAATCTACAAATAGTTTCATCCAAAAATGGCTTAGATAAAACTACGTCAGAAATTGTGGCTAAGATGAGGGGGGATCAATGCCTTACTCATGAATCTATGACTAATTTACATAACTTCTTTTTACAAAACGATACTAATGAAATATCGTATTCAGATGGTACAATGCCTGACGGACCAGTATTCGTATTAGGAATGCATTGCTGTTTTCCTTATCATCCCCAAGATCATATTTTCTGGGGTCACAGGAAAGATGTCATAAAAGTATTTGATATACCTCTAATGGATAGTAGTATATGGAGAGTCGGTAATAATTTTGATGCGGAATTACGAGATCCCATGTATATAGGTGCTCATTACTACAAACACTTTAATCCTGTAGTACAAGAGCACATAGATAATCATCAAGAATACTTAGTTGATATTGCACCGAAGAGAGACGAGGCTATGGATGCTTATAATGAAATGAGAGATAAAGTGTTCAAGGTTTTCCCTAAAGTTGATATGTGGTGGGAAAAATATAATATGGGATATCCCTACAATGGTTATGAGATGTATGGAGAGTATTATGCAGATAGTATTCCAGAAAAATTCAACTGCATTAAAGTTAATAACGGATATCATGTAAAATACGATTAATAAGGATTTAAAAATGGCACACTTAGAGCAAAGAGATTTTTTGAGTAGAGTAAAGAAACTATTTCCAGAGAACTTCTTCTCGGTTAAAGTACTTGATATTGGATCTTTCAATGTTAACGGAACAGAGAGGGATTTCTTTAGTAATGCAGACATTACAGGATTAGATATTGCGGAGGGTGAATGTGTTGATGTTGTTTGTCCAGCCCAAGACTATGATGCACCTGATGGCTCTTTCGATACTATTATCTCTTGTGAATGCTGGGAGCATAATCCATATTACAAAGAAAGCATTCTTAATGCACTGAGGATGCTGAAATCAGGAGGATTATTTGTATTTACATGTGCTACAACTGGCAGGGCAGTGCATGGCGTCCCAGAATTAGAGGCAGAGGCTAAGGAAAATAATGAAAACTGGACAACGATGCCTAATGTGCTAACAGAGTTATGGGATAATACTTATTATAAAAATGTAACTATATCAGATATTGAAGAAATAATCGATCTGCATGAGGTATTCTCAAGGTATAATTTTGAAGTAGAAGTTAATCATGGCGATCTATATTTCTGGGGAGTTAAAAAATAATGTCGAAAAGAGTTTTGGTTACTGGTGGAACAGGTTTTATTGGTCATCATCTTGTTGATCATTTGTTAATGAATACAGATTGGGAGTTTGTCTGTCTTGATAGGCTAGACACCTCCGGCACTCTTTATAGATTGCACGATGTACTACATGGAGAAAGAGGATCTAACTATCCAGATAGGATAAAAAGAGTCTCTTTTGTGTATCATGATCTTAAGTCTGAAATTAATAGCTTCGTTGCTAATAAGATTGGTAAGGTAGATTATATTCTTCACTTAGCTGCCGGTTCTCATGTTGATCGAAGCATTGAAGACCCAATGTCGTTTGTCATGGATAATGTTGTAGGAACAACCAATCTATTAAACTTTGCTAGAACGCTAGATGGTTTAGAGTTGTTCGTAAATTTCTCTACGGATGAAGTATTCGGCCCCGCACCAGAAGGTGTAAATTACAAGGAATGGGATAGATATAATTCTACCAATCCATATTCTGCTTCAAAGGCTGGTGCTGAAGAAATGTGCCTAGCATTTGCAAACACATACCGGTTACCACTAATCCAAACCCACTGCATGAATGTATTTGGAGAAAGGCAGCATCCAGAGAAGTTTATTCCTATGTGTGTTAGCAAGGTACTAAAGGGAGATAAGATTACCATCCATTCAAGCCCAGAGGGTGAACCCGGAAAAAGGCATTATATTCATGCTAGAAATACCTCCGCCGCTGTTCTGTTTTTAATGCAAGGCAAGTGGGATCAGCGAGAAAAATATAATATTGTTGGAGAAAAAGAGGTAGATAATCTTCAACTTGCACAATTGATTGCTGAATATGTAGGAAAGCCTTTAAATTATGAGCTTGTTGATTTTCACAGTAGTCGTCCGGGCCATGACTTAAGATACTCCTTAGACGGAGAAAAGATGAGGTCAATCGGATGGGAGCTTCCAGTAAACTTCGAGAAGAGCTTGGAGAGTGTAGTTCATTGGACATTAAAGAATAAAAGTTGGTTAATGTAATGAATATTTTAATCATAAAGGGAAAAGATTATCATACCTATCATAGGATTGTTCCCGGCTTCCAGAGCTATGGATGTAATGTGGTTGTTAAAGAGGCGTATGCAGACATTCCCAATGAAAGGTTTGATATAATCTTTGTAGATCCAAGTGTGGATTTCGATCCAAGTAGCAAATTAAATACAGACGTATTGATGTTTTATGATTGCGAAGATTCCCCTTATGATTTTCATGGTGGTGTAGCATATGAGGTTTTAAAAGATAAGGTTGTTGCATATGCGAAAATGAACTGGGTGGAAGATGACAGGAAAGACGGCATTAAAAACATAGGCTTTCCTTTGTATTGTTATAAGGGCTTGTATGATATAGCCAATGCTGATTTACCAGAATTTTCTCATCAATTTGCTGTTCCTTTAATGATATGTAGCCCTACTTTCATTGGAGGCTACAAGCCTGATCCGAATGGGGTATATAATAGTGACAATGATGTGTCATGTTTTGCGAAGCATGAGACTAATAAACCAGATCAGGTAATGTACAATCAAAGAATTGATTGGCTATGCTCTTTAAGAAAGAATAATATTTTTCATCTTGGGGGTTTAACATTTGGTGTTGATAATTTAACTTTAGATTGGCAATCTAAATATTTTGGAAGCGGGGTCTCTAAGCTAGGATTTCAGAGAGTTTCTTACGGGGACATGATAAATTCTATGGTTAGGTATAGGGTTGGGCTATGCCCTACTGGTCATGAAAGGGTAAGCTGGAGAACATTTGATCTTATGGCAGTTGGCTCTATATTAGTATGGACAGACAACAAAGAGCAACAATCTATGATTATGCCAAAAGAATATGTGACCGTTAAGGATGGAGAAGATCTAGGGACAAAATTGCTTTCGTTGCAAAAAGATTATAAAGATATTTGGAAATCCTGTCAAAAAAATAGAGAATGTTTACGATTAGACGATAAAAAAGTACTAGATATATTTCACAGTCAATATAGATAAGGGTATTAAAAATGAAAGTTGCTTTAGTTTGTGGTGCTGGTGGTTTTATTGGTGGTCATCTCTGTAAAAGACTGAAAAGCGAAGGATACTATGTTGTAGGGGTTGATCTTAAATATAATGAATATTGGCCTGATGCAAGTAAAGACTCTATTGGCGATATGACCTTAGATGGATATTACGATAAGTTTTATATTGCAGACTTGAGAGAGACAGAGACTGTTAGAAATCTTATTCATAAGTTTAGCCCTCAAGAAATATATCAGCTTGCCGCAGATATGGGCGGTGCAGGATATATTTTCAGTGGAGATCATGATGCCGATGTTATGCACAACTCTTGTATGATTAATCTTAATGTGCTTGATGCTGTCGCACATCATTCCGGGTTTGAGTGTCAACCTTTAATCTTCTATTCTTCTTCTGCTTGTATTTACCCCGAGCATAATCAGCTTGATCCTGATAATCCTAACTGTGAAGAGTCTTCTGCATATCCTGCGAATCCAGACTCAGAATATGGTTGGGAAAAATTATTTAGTGAAAGATTATACCACTCATATATGAGAAACTATGGATTAAAAGTTCGTATCGCTAGATTTCACAATGTCTTTGGTCCAGAGGGATCTTGGAATAACGGTAAGGAAAAATCTCCTGCCGCAATTACCAGAAAGGTATTAGAGGCTGGTGTTGGTGGTGACGTAGAGATTTGGGGTGACGGAGAGCAAACAAGATCATTCCTGTATATTGATGAATGCCTTGATGGTGTAAGAAAGTTAATGCAGTCTGAGTGTACAGATGTTCTGAATATTGGCTCGGATGAAATGATCAGTATTAATAATCTTGCTCGTTTGGCAGCGGATATCGTTGGATACGAAGTAAACCTTACCCATGTAGATGGCCCCTTGGGTGTTAGGGGTAGATGCTCTCATAATGACATGATAGAGAATAAACTTGATTGGCGACCCTCTAGACCTTTACGGGAAGGATTAGAGAAGCTTTCTACATGGATTCGGGAGCAAATGCTTTAACAATGAATATTATTATACCGATGGCAGGTGATGGTAAAAGATTCTTGAGTCGAGGATATACATCACCTAAGCCTTTAATAGAAGTGCTTGACGGAAAGTCTATGATTGCTACGGTTATCGATAATTTATTTATTGATAATGCAAATTACACTTTTATACTGAATAAGTCTCATGTGGAGTGTGAGATACTTCAAGACATAATCCGAGAAAAACTACCAAGTGCTAATTTTATCTATGTGGAGGAGACAACAGATGGTCCCGCTAGGACATCATTACTTGCAGAACCATTCATAGATGAGAAAGAGTTGATCATAGTCAACTGTGATCAGGTCATATATGATTTCAATATTAATCATTTGGTAGAATTCGCAAGGGTGAACAAGGCTGATGGGATGTTGGGGGCATTTATATCATCTTCAAAGAAGAACTCATATATGAAGTTAGACCCTAACGGTGAAGTCATTGATGTTAAAGAAAAGATTGTTATTAGTAACATTGCAGCTAATGGACTCCACTTTTGGTCTAATGGATTAAACTTTGTAGACAACGCATATGAGATGATCAAGAATGACGAAAAGTATAACGGAGAGTATTATATCGCACCAACATATAACTACTTAATTAAAAATGGTGGTAAGGTATTGCCATTTTTTTACAATCTTCATTTTTCACTTGGAACTCCAGATGATTTAGAAAAATATAAGGGATATTATGAAGATATTTAATTTTAAAGATATGATTGGCGGGTGGTTTGTTGGAGACTTTGAACCATCTGCCTATAAAACAAAAGATTTTGAAGTGGCATATAAGTTTCATCCTAAAGGCGAAAAGTGTGATGCTCACTATCACAAGAAAGCCTCAGAGATTAATTTTCTCTTGAGGGGTAAGTTTAAATTCAACGACACTATCATTGATGCCGGTTCAGTTTTTATAATTGAGCCTTATCATGTAGTTGAGCCTGAATTTTTAGAAGATTGTGAATTCGTTGTTATTAAAACTGTTTCCGATAAGAATGACAAATACATAGTAGAGGAAAAACATGATATTTAAAAACAGAGAAGATATTAATCAGCAGGATTATTTTTTTGTTACATATTTTTTACAATCAAAGACAACACTAAAAGATGCAGCTTGGAACCTAGCAATAGGTCAGAGCGTCGGAAATCCTAATGTTCGCAATGAGTGGGAAACAGATGAATTGTTTGATAATCACTCTTGTATAGTTGTAAACAATGATAACCTAGAAGAAAAATCTGGAACTGTCGTAATAGCATTTCCTGTTATCAATATTGATTTCGATACAGATGGCGTTTCTCATTTACTAGTCAATATAATGGGTGGTCAGCTAGATATTGATATCATAGAGAAGTGTCATGTTAAAGATATACTTTTCCCAGAACAGGTATTAAGTAAGTTTAAAGGGCCTAAATTTGGTATTCAAGGCATTAGGGAATTTACCGGCGTACAAGATAAGCCAGTTTTGGGATCTATAATTAAACCTAAAACGGGAATTACCCCTCAAGTACTTCTTGAAATGGTTAAACAACTTGTAGAGGGTGGTGTTAACTTTATTAAAGAAGACGAGATCTTATCTAATCCTTCTTTTTGTAAAATAGAAGATCGTGTTCCATTGATTATGGACTACTTAAAAGACAAGCAGGTTATCTATTCGGTATCTATACATGCAGATTATCCGTATATTCTTGATAGGGTTAAGCAGGTGCATGAATTGGGCGGTAATTCCGTACATGTTAATTTCTGGTGTGGATTAGGAGTATACAAGGCTATTAGGGATTTAGACCTACCCATATTCCTACACTTCCAAAAATCTGGAGATAAAATATTCACTAATAGAAATCATGACTTCTACATAGACTGGATTGTCGTATGTAAGCTTGCTGCACTAATGGGGGTTGACTTTATTCATGCAGGCATGATTGGAGGTTACTATAAGTGGGAAGAGGAAGAAACTGTTGATGCTGTGAAGGTTTTGAATAGCTTAGGCACAATGCCAGCCTTGAGTTGTGGATTTCACCCCGGATTAACAGACTGGGTAACTTCTAAGGTTGGTAATGATTATATGGCTAATGTAGGAGGTGCTATACATGGACATCCAAATGGAACAGTCGCTGGGGCAACGGCCATGAGGCAAAGTATCGACGGGAACTATGGAAATGAGTATGATGCAGCAGTGAATAAGTGGGGAGGAAAATGAGGCTGATATCTCATAGGGGTAATCTAACAGGTCCGAGGTCAAACTTAGAAAATCAACCATCTTATGTAAGTAATGCTATTGTCCAAGGATTCGATGTAGAAATAGACTTTTGGTTTGACTCAAATAGATTATATTTGGGTCATGATTCCCCCATGTACGAGGTAAAAGATAGTTTTTTAGATGCTTATTCCGATAATTTATGGATACATTGCAAAAACTTAAAGGCTCTAGAATATCTGCATGATAGTAATTTTAATTATTTCTGGCAGCAACAAGATGATTTTAGCTTGACTTCTCAAGGATATATCTGGACTTATCCTGAAAAACAGGTAGTGAGTCAAAGCGTTATTGTATGTTTAAATAAAAAAAATACAAAAAAAATCATTGAAGAAAAGGTTGCTTATGGTATATGCTCAGATTATGTCGGTGTATATTAATAGTGTAAAGTTTCTTTTTTTATGAGGATATAGGTATGCCTTTGAAAAAATGTTCTGAGGATAAGCAAAGTGGCTGGAAGTGGGGAGATCAAGGTAAGTGCTATACTGGACCAGAAGCTAAAAAACAAGCTATTAGGCAAGGGGTTGCCATTGAAGGTCCAGATAAATTTTCTAAAAAGGTTAAGGCGGGTGAGATAAAATTCACAGAAAAAGACTATGAGTATATTGATGATGCTCTGTCTTGTGCCGGTTTAGGTCTTGGTGACAGAATTGCTTTTGCTGTTGATTTAAAGAGGTATTTAAAATGAGCGATTACAACAGTCCTAGAGAGTTATTAAATGCTTATAGAAATGGCTTTGTCGGCGTTGAGTGCGATGAGGAAGATGTAAAAAAGCTTCTGGGTGAACTGCCCATGCCAATTTTTGGTGCCGCTGCATACGAGCTTGATGGCGATGGTAGAGGCAAAGTAAGCACCCCATTTAAATCATTACTTAAATTCGATCCCGGATTCGGACCCGCTGAAAGACAAACCACGGGAGATTGCGTTGCACATTCTACTAGAAATGCTGTAGATATTACTAGGGCTGTAGAGATCGACATTAAAAAGCAGGCCGAATCTTTTAATGCTAGAGGGGCAACTGAGGCCATTTATCAATCTAGGGGTCATCGCGGTAAAGGCATGTCTTGTTCGGTTGCTGCTAGATACGTTCATCAAAATGGCGGGCTGTTGATTAGAAAAGATTATGGCAAGGTCGATTTGTCTAAATATAATTCTAGTCTAGGTGCAAATCATCGTATTCCTAATAGTATCTATAAAGATGAGGCACAAAAACACCAAGTTAAAACCATATCCCTCATTACAACTGTGGGTGAGGCAAGGGATGCTCTTGCAAACGGATACGCAATTTCTGTTTGCTCTGGATATGGATTCTCAAGTAAGAGAGATAGATATGGCATAGCAAGAAGAGGTGCCGGATGGTCACATGCTATGGCATGGATTGCTTGTGATGATAGTCGTGAAATATATAAAGAAACTCTATTCCTAGTGCAAAACTCATGGGGTAGGTGGAACAGCGGGCCTAAAAGATTAGGCCAGCCAGATGGTAGCTTTTGGATTAGAGAAAAAGATGCAAGAGGTATGCTATCTGGTAGAGGATCATGGGTGTTTAGCGATGTGGATGGGTTTCCTTCCAGAGAGTTACCTGATTATGGAACCGGAGATTACCTATGATAAATAAAATATTACTATTAATTATTGCCCTTTTAGGCATGGGTGCCACTGTAAACAAAGAGCATCTTGATTTTAGACCTGAGATTTCTACTACAATCACTAGAATCGTTATGGATGAGGATGGAGTTCCAGTAATTCCCCCAGATATTAATAATGATTGCCCCTGTGATAAAAAAACAGGTATAATTACTCAAGGCGATGGGCATAAAACCAAGTGCCCTTGTGTAAATGGTGAATGCGGATGTGTCAATGAACCATCTCTACCGTCGCCGCCCATGGCACCTAAACCAATTGAGTTTAAAGAGTGTCAATGCGATTTAAAAATCATAGAACCAATTGAGTTCAAAGAGTGCCAATGCGATTTAAAGGCCACAGAACCAATTGAAGATGCAAATTCTTTCCGTAAAAGTTTATTACAAAAAATTTTTAGGAGATAACATGAGCGAGCCATCTAAGCAAATTTTAGAGTTTACTAATAAAGTATATGATAATATTGATAATGACAGATATGGCTTTGATCCACTTTTGATAATGGCTATTGCAAATATTATAATTAATATTATTAAAGCAATGAAGATTATTTACTTTTCTGCATCTCCAAAGTTTATCAAAAGAGGTTTTGAGAAACGAGGAATAATGATGAATATCCTAATGAGGAGAGAAGCTAGAAGGTCAATGAAAGAATATACAGATGAAGAAAGAGATGCAGTGATTGCATCTGTTAGTAATGTTGTTCGTGAATATGGAGATAGCGAATTTAAAGATTTGATTTCCTCAATTAATTAATGGGAGAAAAGTTATGGATAAATTAACAAGTGTTTGGAAAAGTCGTCGCGTGTGGGTTGCCGTTGCAGGTGTTGCGGTGGCATGCGCTCATACTCTTGGTGTTGATGTAGACCCAGAAACAGTTCAGTATGTTGTTCTTTTGGCAGCATCTTGGATTGTCGGTGATTCATTACGCAAAACGGAGTAGTATAATGTTGGAAAATCTTGATATTGTGCAAGTCATTCTGATTGGATTAGGAATTATTATTGTAGTTTCTGTATTTTTAAAAAGTAGTAAGNCAGAAAACAAGCCAGTTCCTCCTCCAGTGGTCCCCCCTTCGACAAACCCTGTAGTGATTAAGGAGGTTAAGGNGAAAGAGGATCATGATTTTATTTGTTTAGTACAAAAATGGTATGCATTAAAAGCATGTGCTCGTCGTCAAGGTTTAAAGAATGTATGTAATATACTTGACAGCCAAGTATTTCCATTATTAAATGAATCAGANAAACCGTATGAGGTTAAGTCATGAAAGACTCTACTAAATTAACTATAGGGTTGATAGTTATAGCTCTTGGCATATTATGGCCCAAGATTAAAGGGGGGGTGAGCTTGCCTGATGATAATTTTACCTCCTCTACAGTCAATGTAGTATTTGAGAAGGTAGATGAACCATCTGCCGCCTTAAAAGAAAAAGTTAGTGGTATTTCTAATCTTGTTACCGGTGATGATGCCGACGACGACAAAGTTAGGTTGGCACAGTTTTATGCACAATTGTCAAAAATAGTTAGAAACGAACCGGGATTTTTAAAGACCACGGGGCAGTTTAGGCAGTATAATTCTACTGCTGGTCAGATTAATTATGCTGGTTTATCTTTAAAGGGAAAGTACAACGGCCTTGGTGGAGCAATTGACCAAGCCATTGTGGATCAAATAGGTTTAGAAAGCATTGATTTGGATGCCGATAGGCGAGATGATCTTGCAAAAATACTTGCTGCGATTTCATGGGAGTTGTGGCATGAGTGATGACAGGTTTGGCGGTAGCATTATAGAAAATATAATCAATAACGCCTTATCACAATATGGTATCACTCCAAAAGATATTGAAAAGGTTAAGTCTATTGTTGATAAGATTGAGGTTAGTCATGTCGGTGAATCTACAATCATCGAAATTAACCTCAAAAAACTCAAGATTGTAATTGACAGTTAGTGAATATGACGTATAATTAAACATGCGTTTTTAGTGTTTCTTCACTTTTTATAGAGGACTGTTTCATGAGAACTAGTGAAACTACAGATTGGAATGTTCTATTGGGTTGTGATGTAACTTTGCAGGCGGTAGCAGATTTTGCATTCAATAATGCTTCTGCAAGTGCTACGACTAATGCATTGGCCTTTACTGATGCGTCTGGTCAATTTCGCAATTTGCTTCGCTCTAATGGAGCACAATACGCTCGTCGCCTTGCTCGAAAGGCTTTACGTTATCGTGGTTATGATGTTGTTTAGGAGATTTGTATGAGTGATTTGAATCAAGTTATTATTAGTGGTCGCTTGACTAGGGATGCTTCTTTGAAAAACCTTCCTTCTGGATCTAGTGTAGCAGAACTGTCTGTTGCCTCTAATCGTATCTGGAACGACAGGAATGGTGATAAGCAAGAAGAAACTGTTTTTGTAGATGTAGATCTATGGGGTAAGCAGTCAAACTATTTTGGTAACAATCTAAAGAAGGGTGATTATGTCATGGTGACTGGTCGTCTTCGTCGCGAAACTTGGGAAAGCGATGGGCAAAAACGCTCTAAGATTTCTCTGCGTGCTGACAAGATTGATCTCCCTCCAAAGGTTGTAAATAGTTCTGTCGCCAAAGAACCTGAAGTGAACTTTGATGAGCCAGTAGGTTCTGCTCCATTTTAGTTGATTTCTTTTTATAGAAACCCATCAGTGACGCTGTTTGCTGGTGGGTTTTTTTAGGTATTATCATGGATAAAGTTATAAATAAAAAAGTTGTCCTAAATACCCTAGATTTGTTTCAAAATCAATTTGGCTGGACAACCGAAGAAGATCAAAGAACAATCTTTTTAGACGAATTTCTCTTCCTAAAAGACTTTGAAGATAATGAATTTACGATAAGGACGGAAATAAAAGATGAACTTTGGAAAAGAGGTGGTAAAATTAGATATAGCACCATCATTACTTCTGCTCACGATGACTATATTAATTATGATATCAATACAGAGGTAGATTATTTCGCGTTCCTTAATAAGAAATGCGATATGGCATTTATATGTAAAAGAGAGGACTTAGTACAAAAAGATAATCTTATATTTAAGAATCAGGATCATGAGGGTAAGACTTATTATAATAAACCTTGCTATGAAATACACATGAGCATGTGTGAACTTTATGAAAAAAGAGAGGACGGATGGTATGAAAAAGATTAATGTTATGGCAGCAGTAAATCCTTTAGGATATGGTGTTGCCGGATTGAATATCTTAAAGGAATTGGATAAGGTTGCAGATGTGACATTGTTCCCTATTGGTCAACCACAAGCAACCACAAAAGAAGACGCAGAGCTTTGTCAGAAACTTCATGCGAAGCAGGCCAGCTTTGACCCATCTGCCTCATGTGTAAAGATTTGGCATGAGCATAGCCTTGCAGAAAGAATAGGCAGGGGGAAATATTATGGTTTTCCAATCTTTGAGTTGAATAAGTTTGATCAAATTAGATTAAAAAATTTAGAGTGCTGCGATGAGATTATTACATGCAGCAATTGGGCAAGAGATGTTGTTTTGAAGCAAACTGGTAGACCTGAAAACGAAGTTCATACAGTCCCGCTAGGGGTCGATAGAACAATCTTTAATGAAGACAAGAATAATGTTTCTAACAATCAGTTTGTAATTTTTAATTGTGGAAAGTGGGAGGTCCGCAAGGGCCACGATGTTCTCTTCAGGGCATTCAAAATGGCGTTTCCTGACGAGATTAGGGATGTTAAACTTTTTATGATGTGCGAAAATCCTTTTCCTCAGGCAAAACAGCAGTCAGAACAGTTTAAAAACATGTATACCGCTGATATAAGGGTTAAGCTAATCCCAAGAGTTAATACCCCGGAAGAGGTTGCCAAAATTATGGGGCAGGTTGATTGTGGGGTGTTTCCGGCGAGAGGTGAAGGTTGGAATTTAGAACTACTGGAAATGATGAGCATGGGCAAACCAGTTATTGCCACAAATTACTCTGGTCATACACAATTCTGTGACGCTACAAACTGTGCCCTTGTTGATATTGAAAAAACAGAACCAGCATTTGATGGTGTTTGGTTTGATGGCAAGGTTGGCGAATGGGCAAGTATGGGACAAAATCAAATTAAACAACTTGCCAATCATATGAGGACCGCATATGAAGCGTGGAAAAAAGAGCCTATTACGAATCCCGGTGGAATTGATACGGCGAAGAAATTTACTTGGACAAATACGGCAGAAAAACTATTAGGTGTGCTATGACAGATGATATGTGGGACTTTGAGTATGAAAATCCTATAAACAATCGTAAGAGTTACTGGGATAATGTTTATCTTTTAGATGCAGTGTACTGGTCTAGGAAAAGTCCTGACCCAGAAACTCAATGTGGATGTGTAATTGTAAATCCGTTAGATAATACTCCCATATCTCATGGATATAATGGCTTTGTTAGGGGTATTGATAATTCAAAACTTCCAAATACTAGACCTGATAAGTATCCATTTATGATACATGCTGAAGCGAATGCAATTTATAATGCGGTTCGTCAGGGTAAATCTACACAAGGCATGAGGGTTTATGCTACGGGTAAGCCCTGTGCCTCTTGCTATCAAATGATGCATCAGTGCGGTATTGATGAAATAGTTTATACAAATGTTTCTATGCCAAAAATGGTTGAAAATTGCGAATCTTTTGTTAAAATAAGAGAGGTTCTTGATCTTGGTGGTCCTGAACTTGTTTTTATTGATAAGTCTAATCTGGATATTTCTTTCTTGGAAGAAGCGATAAGGGAGATTAAAAAATGAGTGGTTTAGATGATCATAAGGCGAGGATGAAAATGTTGGACAAAGATAGTGTGTTACGAGCGTTTGTTGAAGACGATATTGTTTATTTAGATAAAGATAGTCAGCCAGAGCCTACCCTGTCTCTATTTATTGATAATGTAATTCAATGGCATAGAGATAGAAATCTTATTGAGGGCAGTACTGATAAAGATCAAGTCCTTAAGCTAATGCAGGAGCTTGGTGAATTGTCTGATAGTGTTTGCAAGGGTAAAGATATTAAGGATGATATTGGCGACATGCTTGTTGTAATGCTTAATATTGCCACTCGCAACGGGGTGACACTATCTGAATGTCTGGCAAGGGCATGGGATGATATTAAAGATCGTAAGGGTAAAATGGTTGATGGCATCTTTGTTAAAGAAGAAGATTTATAAAAATGAAAATACATAACGAAACTAAGCTTGACTTTGATGATGTTTTACTTGTGCCGCAAAGGTCAAGAACGGCTACTAGAAAGCATGTGGATATAAAAAAGAAGTATCTATTCTACCATTCTTATCGTGAGTGGAATGGTGTTCCTATCATGGCAGCGAACATGGACACGACTGGCACTTTTGCCATGGCAGACGCAATGGCTAATATGGGACATATCTGCTGTCTTCATAAACATTATGATCTTAGGGATCTTATGTTATACTATACCGAACGTAACCTTTCTATTCTACAATATGTTTGGTATTCTATGGGTATGAAGCCTGCGGAATTTGTAAAGTTAAAGCAGTTTTATACCGAGACCGGCTTACAGCCAAACATTTGTATTGATGTGGCTAATGGTTATAGTGAGGGTTTTGTAGATTTCTGTCGTATGGTTAGAAGAGATTTTAAAAAGTCAATTATCATGGCGGGGAATGTTGCTACTCCAGAAATGGTTCAAGAACTTATTCTTCATGGTGGAGTTGATATCGTAAAGGTTGGCATTGGTCCCGGCTCTGCTTGCACTACAAGATTAAAAACGGGTGTTGGCTATCCTCAACTTTCTGCCATTGATGAATGTGTCCATGCAGCACATGGATTGAAATCAGAAGATAAACGCCATGGCCTTGTTTGTGGAGATGGTGGATGCAGGCTACCTGCCGATGTGGTCAAGGGTTTTGCTGCTGGTGCTGACTTTATGATGCTTGGCGGCATGCTGGCCGGAACAGATGAATGTGACGGCGAATGGGAGTATAGTAAATTAACAAAAGAGAAGACTGATCTTATTTTTTATGGTATGTCCTCCAAAAAGGCACAAGAAAAACACGGGAATGGACTAAAAGACTACAGAAGTAGTGAAGGTAGGATAATAAAAGTCCCCTATAAGGGTCCAGTCATTGATGTACTAAGAGACATTGATGGAGGTATTAGGAGCGGTTGCACTTATACTGGAGCGACCACATTAAAAGATTTACCTAAAACTGCTATGTTTGTGAGAGTAAATAGGACTCACCACGATAGGAGTGTCTAGCAATGCATTTTGATTATATCAACTGCAAATTTCTCAAAAGATATAATGCTGCACGCATGTTAGTTGATAATGCTTTGGGGGAAGGCTATTTTAACGAACAATTAGAGGTCATTGATCATGCTTGGATGTCATTTGATAAAGAGCTTATTGCTTGGGCATCTGTGGTAATTGAAGAAAATGTTGGTATACTTAAATGTCTAGTAGTCCATCCAGAATATAGGGGCAACGGCGTTGGCAAGAAACTTACAGATATTAGATTGCAGTATCTTAAAAACAGAGATTGTAAATATGTAAAGTCATATGCATGGGTTAGACCAGATGATCACTGTCCATCATGTGGTATCTTAGAAAGTAAAGGTTTTAAAATAGTAGAAGAAATAAAAGGATACTATGACAGATGTAAGTTTCAGTGTCCTGCATGTGATAATAAATGTGAATGTATCGCTAGAGTTTACCAAAAGGATTTATAATGATTGAGGTTCTAATTACTGCACAAATGATAAAAAATGCTACTGAAAAAGCAATAGAATTGGGAGAACTAAATAATTCTATTACTAAAGGCGATGGAAACTTCGCTGGATTTTTAGGAGAAGAGATTGCATTAAAGATTATAGGTGGTCGTTTAGAAAATACTTCTCATTATGATCTTATAGATGATAAAGGTCAAACTTGGGATGTTAAAACTAAAAGATGCACAAGTGCTCCAAAAGGTTACTATGAGTGTTCTGTTGCTGATTATAATACAAAACAAAAATGCAATAACTATGCTTTTGTAAGGATTGAATTTAAAAACGACAGACCTACAAGAGCTTGGTTTCTTGGAGGATATGTCAAAAAAGACTATTATAGAGATGCTAGGTTTTTGAGAGCGGGTGATTATGACCCTGACAATAACTATACAGTCAAAGCAGATTGTTACAATTTACCTATAAATAAACTTTACCAAAAGGAGTTATAATGAAACAAGAGATGCCCGCTAAGAGAAAAACTATTTTGATGGATATTGATGGAACTATTTTCTATCATAAAGATAATCTATATCACATGGTAAAGGATGTACCTTTTGTGCTTGATGGAACTATTGAAAAACTACTGGAGTGGAGAGTAAAAGAATATTATATTGTACTTACAACGGCAAGACCAGAAGGTTGTCGTTCGGCAACAGAAGAGCAATTGAAAAATGCTGGTGTCTTTTATGATCAATTAGTTATGGGGCTACCAGCAGGTCCAAGGGTTCTTATTAATGATATGAAACCAGATGGAACTTTAACTGCTGAAGGTGTTAATCTAGTAAGAAATGAAGGTATTTATGAGGTAGATGTATAATGAATATAGTTATTGTTTCTGGGTATTTCAATCCTATTCATAGCGGGCACATTGATTACCTTCAATCAGCCAAGAGACATGGAGATTTACTTTTTGTTATTGTTAATAACGATAATCAAGTGAAGGTAAAAGGCAGCGTCCCTTTCATGGATGAAGAGGAAAGGGTAAGTATCGTTCAAAATATCAAAGGGGTTAATTCTGCTATCGTTTCTATTGATACGGATGGATCGGTATGTAAGACATTAAAAATAATATATGATATGATGAGCACTCTGGGAATCGAGGAATTTATTTTTGCTAATGGTGGAGACAGGAAAAACGATAATATTCCTGAATATAAGCTTTGTGAAGAGCTTGGAATTCGTATGGAATTTGGGGTGGGGGGTGAGAAAACTCAATCTTCTAGCAATTTGATTAGTCAGGCAAGCAATAAGGGATAAGGCAACGCAGAAATTAAAGAGATTGCATAGCAGAAGATACCATTTTGAAAAAGATAAGTGGTGTATAATAAATAGTATTTCTACCACGCTTATTAGGAGTCGTACAAATGAAACAAGAAGATTTATTTGATAGCCTATCAGAACATTTTGAGGCTAAAGCAGAGTTTGGTGAAACAGAAGAGTTAGCTGAAGCAAATTTAATTATTCCCGAAGAATCAGACTATGTTGACTTTGGGGAGGACACAGAAGAGGTGGATGTCGCTAGTCTGTGGGAAAATATACGCAAAAAGAAAGAAAGGGAAGGTAAAAACTATCGACCCGCAAAGCCGGGAGATAAAGATAGACCCTCTCAAGAAGCCTTAAAAAGAGCACAAGGAGCATTTAAATATAAAGATCCCGTTAGCGGAGAATTGTTTTACTTTGAAAGAAGAGGCAACTACAAGAAAAATGGTCGAATGCTATCTTTTGTCTCTAAAGCAGACCTAAGTGAGCCTAATCCAGTTTGTGAAGATCCTGAACCCAAGAAGAAAGATACTTCTTTTGTGGGTAAACATCAGGTAACTGCTCCTCCTACTATGACTTGGCAGGGTGCTACGGCAAAAGAACTTTCTAAAGATGTATTTGATAATCCCGGTGAGGCCATGGAGAGGGCGAAAAAGCTTGGATTAGACGATGTGCATTCTCATAAAAATAAAGATGGTAAGAATGTATTTATGCCCGGAAAAGATCACTCAGACTACATGAAAGCGATTAAAAGTAAGGCAGAATATGCAGAGGCGGATAAGCCCGGACCAAGAGATCCCAGAAGGACTCCCGCTCCCAAGAAAGATCAAAAGAAAGGGTCTAAAAAGAACAAGCCTGATAGTGCTAAGGATAAATCTGGCAAGATTACATTTAGTAAAGAAGTCACTGAGCAGTTAGCGAACAAGATGAAAGAGCATAACTCCAAAGGTAAAGGCTCAAAGGCAACTCTTGGTATGCTTAAAGCAGTTTATCGTCGTGGTTCTGGTGCATATTCAACGAGTCATGCTCCAAAAATGAGTCGTCATGGGTGGGCAATGGCAAGAGTTAATGCATTTTTGAAGCTACTTAGAACTGGTAGACCATCTAACTCTGCCTATACCACAGATAATGATCTTTTACCAAAGGGTCATCCTAGAGCCAAAGGTTCTACTACATTTGCTGCTGAATATCAAGGCAAGAAGGTGACTTTAAACAAACCCTTCAGGACTCCCGGTGGTCCTAAAAAGTTTGCTGTATATACTAAAAATCAAAGCGGCAACGTAGTTATTGTTCGATTTGGTGACCCTAATATGAAAATTAAAAAGAATATTCCAGAACGTAGAAAAAGTTTTAGAGCAAGACATAACTGCTCTAATCCCGGTCCAAAATGGAAAGCTCGCTATTGGTCATGCAGAGCTTGGTAGTTTAATTAAATCTATACATGGAGATTTTATCATGTCAAACTATGCAGTTGTAGAAGTAAGCTGGAACCCTTCTGTTAGCCCCGATTTAGCAGAACAATTTGTATGGATGGAAAAATATGATGCAAATATGAATAGCTGGATTCCAGAAAGTGGATTATCAGCAAGTCAACCTGCTACGGCAAGTTCATTGCAAATTGATTGTGAAGAAAAAACTACATACCGATTTCATGTTCAGGCTGTAGACACTGCCGGATTATATTCAGAAACCGCATCTTATGAATTTTCTATTGGAGATTTGACAAATCCAGAGGCTACTACAGAGTTGAGACATTCTATCTTGGAAGTTAAGCAACGTTGAATTTGGGGGTGAAACCTATGGATAGAAGAAGTTTTTTATTGACTAGCGGTGCCATGGGAGGCATGTTGACGCAAGGGAATGTTTCGTTTGCACAAGATACGAAAGATAAAGATAAAAATGCAGTCATTTATGTGTTTCTTTCTGGTGGTGCGACTCATATTGAAACTTTTAATCCTATCCCTCTGGCCCCATCTAATTATAGGTCTGTTACTGGTTCTGTTCGTAGTAACATTGCTGGTATGGAGTTTGGTGGTTTATTTAAAGACCTTGCAAAAAGGGCAGACAAAGTATCGCTCTTTCGTGCCTTCCATCATAGGGATGCTAATCACGCAAGTGCTACGCATTGGGTCATGACTGGGGAACCAAACTTTGGGGCTGGAACTACACAAAAATGGCCCAGCTATGGAAGTGTTGTTTCCGGTGCCCGTGGAACAAACGCTCCTAATGGTTTACCAACNTATATTAAGGTAAATGGTATTCAGCACGATGACGCTGCTTGGATGGGCGGTAAGTACACCGGATATGATGCTACTAGGGAGGGTAGGAAGGATCTACAGCTTGGAGTTAGTGACAGAAGATTTGCTGCTCGTATCGCCATGTTAGACAAGGTAGAGTCAAATTTTCATGAGACAGACTTGCTCGCTAAATCATGGAAGGAGTTGCGAGGTCAGGCAGTAGAGGTTATTCTTGGAGAGGCGTCTAAAGCTTTTAAGGTAGAGCAAGATTCGGAATATGAAGACTATAAAGAAACGGGTTTTGGTAAGGATCTACTAACTGCTGTAAGATTAATTGAAACTGGCTCAAAATTTATTACAATTAATTATGGCGGTTGGGATATGCATCAAAATATTGAGACTGGTTTGAATAATAGGCAGGTTCAACTAGATGCCTATCTTGCCAAACTTATTGATACATTAGAGAGAAGAGGATTGTATGAAAGAGTTATGTTGGTCGTTACATCAGAGTTTGGCAGAACCCCAAAAGTCAATTCTAATGGTGGCCGTGACCATTGGGCGAGGCTAGCCCCGCTTATGATCAGTTGTGGTAGCTATGATATGGGTAGAGTTGTTGGGACTTCTGACAAGAATGCAGAGGCTCCAGACGATGGTTTATGTGAGCCAGAAGACTTGAAATGGACCATCTTTGACCATCTTGGAATCGATAAAAAAATGTCATGGGCGTCAATAGAAGGCCGTCCAATGTATATAGTAAAAGAAGAAGCAAAGAATATCTTGACAGATATAGTATAGCTATAATGTCAGAAAAACGTCAACAGGAACTACTTTGGGGGGTATAATTATATATCCCCTTTTTTATTAGGAGTATATATGTTTAATTTTTTCAGAAAAAAAGAACAACCTAAAAAAGTAAAAGTAGAAGATAATCCAATAAGGTTTAGATCAGAAAAAGCGTTAATGGAAAATCCCTCTTTTTCTTTACTATTACAACTTAACCAAGAAACCGGAGAATATATCTTTGCAATAGACGCACTCGATAAAAGCGTCGAGAGTGCAGAAATGGCAGCAACTTTAATGTGTAACCTAGTTCATTCAGAACTCAATCCAGTACTAATCGAATCATTTAAAAACTACGCAGAAAGTAATGCTGAACAGTTTTTTGTTGAGGCAACACTTAGTTTTTGGAAAGAATATGAGTTACAAATACTGCAAGCACTACAACAACGAGTAAACGAATCAGAAAAAGAAAAAGAAAAAAAGCGTAAAATAGACCCCACCAAAATATTTAATATAAGAGGTGAAAAAAATGAGTGACGATATGAAATACTCTAATGATTATGATATTGGATGGGAAAAATGGATTGATGCTTATGATCAAACACTGACAGATATCGCAGAAGATATGGAAGATTTTGATGATGATGAACTTGATCCTGAAGACTTAGAGGCACTTGGATTAGATGAAGGTCTTGGTCAAATGCAACCTATGATTAGATCTATCATGACTCCATTTGGAATATTACCATTAACAGAACAATCTCTAGCTAGTAGACATTTTAAATTCTGGGTTGGACACACCAACTTTATGTTGGGCGATGGCTATAAAACTGGAACAGAAGAATTCGAGGCACTAATTGGTAGCGTTTTGGGCGTAGAGGCGGTTGATATACTAACATCTTATAGATTTAGAATCGCAATTGGTAAGATGTTTAAGGATAGAGATGTGATGGATAATGTAAAGAAGCGATTAGTTGCCTTTATTAAGGGTAATGGAAATGACAAACAAGAATCAGGATCTGACTGATATATTTGATAATAACCTCTCTGTGATTACCAGAGAAATTTACTTGTGCGGTCATGAGGGGGAGGTAGACGAAAAGCTTACAATGGGTTTTTTGAAAAATTTACGCATATTAGAGAATAAATCTAAAGAACCTATTGTCATTCATCAGTATAGTGTTGGTGGAGACTGGAATGCTGGTATGGCTATGTATGATGCTATTCGTAATAGCCCATGCCGGTTTGTCTATATTTGCTACGGCATTGCTGCCTCTATGGGTAGCGTTATTCCACAGGCAGTGATAGGTAAAGGCTTGAGAGTAACAGCAGAAAATTGTGAATGGTTAATCCACGATGGAAGCAGTAATATCTCCGGGACTCATAAGCAAGCTGTTTCTAATATGAAACATACGCAAATAGCACTTAAAACAATGTATGATATTTATGCAGACTCATGTAATGATGGTGAATTTTTTATTGATAAGAATAAATCTCAGGTAAAAAAACACATTCAATATCAACTGAACACCAAAGAAGATTGGATATTTAACGGAAGAGATGCTGTGTGGTATGGATTTGCAGATGGTGTTTTAGGTGATGAAGGATATCAAGATGTACTACGAATATTGTAACTACAATACACAAGACGTATTAAATGCTAAAGACGAAATGAAAAAAGTATTTAATATGCTTGATGCAGGTCTGAATGGATTTTGCACTGATATTTTCCAAATGAGAGAGATAGCAAATTTTTTACCGGAAGGTTTTGTTCTATCTGGTCCTGTAGATTATCCTCTTGGAAAATCTGATAGAAAGGTTCGGCAGCATGAAGCAATAACATTACTAAAAGCTGGAGCAAATGCTATTGATTTAGTGTGCCATAGGCATTATCTATTAAATAGTGACTGGATACCCCTCAAGGTTGATGTGGAGTGTATGGCCGAAATTTGTAAAGACTACAATGCAACGCTAAGAATTATGATTAATTGGCAAGATGATAAGAGTGGAGATATCATTGTTCAAATAGCAAAGCTATTATATGAGTATGGGGCTGATATTTTTATTCCGTCTCTCGGGTATTACAATGATGACTTTATAGATAATTTAGTTATATCTCATGTTACTCAAGAGGATGCTAAAGTCCCTACTATTTGTAATGGATATTTACATTTAAACAAGCATTTAGATGCTTTGGGTAAGGCTCAAATATTTGGATTAAGATTGTATCCGTCCAACTATAAGATGGTGTATAAATAAATAAGGATTAGGATTTACATTGTAGGAAGAAACAGGAACTATGTTTCCAAATGCTAACTTATGAGGTGATATTATGGCATTTTGGAGTATCGGTGACAATAAAGCTGTCACATCCGCTGGTGGTGTTAATGGTTTGCCATCCGGCGTAGACAACGATCAGGGTTCTATCCGTTACGGAGGAAGTATCGCTGAATCTGCTAAATTCACAAATGTGGCTCTCGGTGAAGGCAATCCTGTCATTACTATTGTTTCTGGTGTGGCTGGAATCGATCCAGTCAATGGGGCTTCCCCCAGATTTAATGGTGGTACTCAGGTTGTTATGAGAGACACTGACACTATCGCCGCCTTATCTAATACTGTATTAGTTGGTGGTGATTCAAACAGTGCTAACGCACCTAATTCTGAGCACCAAGCCGCTGTTATTGAAGTTAAGCTTTACAAAACAGCCGTAAGACAAGGACAATGGAATCCTGTTTCTGGCGTCTTTGATACGGAACCTGTTGGTGTTGCTCAAACGGGTGCATGGAATATCGAAGATGGAGCGGATAACGCTACAACTCTTGTGGCCTCAACCACAGATGATGCAGCCAACCCGACTCAAGATGTTCCGGGCGAGCTTGTATACAACTATGGCTCTGGTGCCGATCCTGTCCAAGATGAGTATGAAGCCAAAACTAACTGGTAAACTTAATTTCCTAAGCGGAGGTGCATTTAATGATAGAATCATGGGAAATGATACGACATGTGGCCGAAGTTTTAGGGATGGTTTTTTTGCCAATTTTGGGATGGATGTTGTTTACTTTAAACAATCACTCTAAAAAGATTATTCTTTTGGAGGAGCGTGTGAACGAAACTATTACAAGCAGGTTAAGTAATTTAGAAGAGCGTATGGATGATGTCAATAATAAAGTTGATGAAAATCATGCTTTGATTAATGATATCGCCATGAACGTCAATAGTTGCAAAATAGCCTTAGATGATAAGGATCAAAAACTTGATTCTATTTTAGAACAAGTTAAGAAAATGTCAGAGAAATAATATAGTTTTGTGTTTAATACCGTGGACTTGGTGGTATAATTTATCATTGAGTTCACGGTTTTTTTATGGAGAGAAAAATCTATGATAAATTTTGTTATTAAAGCACTGGCAGCGATTTTAATTTTATCCGCAGCAGAGAATGCAATTTGGACTGATAGTATGACAGATCAAGAGAAGTGTCAGGCAGAAGCGGATTACATGGCGAAGAATTATGCTTATCGTCACGTTTATAAATGTATCGGTAAGTTTGAAGGTATTGGGTATGGTGGCAGTCACCCAAAGATTGCTACTTGCACCCCAAAAAATAAAATGACCCTTACCGGTGACGCTTCTGCACAGTCACCAAATGGTAAGTGGGTTAGGGTAAGAAGTTGGAGATAACAATTACATTGAGGCATTACTAATGGATCAAGTTGATAAGGACGAACTTCGTCGCAAGGCAGAGATAGAAAATAAAATAGAAACCGCAAAGATCTATGCTAAAAAAAACTGCAAAGAATGTAGCGGTAAAGGTTACTATCTATTGGATATGATTGATAAGAACAGGCCAGCAGATAAGTACCTACAATACTGTGCGTGCGTCTATAAAAAAATGAGAAAATACTCATAAAAATTTTGAGGTGTAATCTATAGGTGTATAATTATTTGCTGGGACATAAAGACGCTATATATGAGCTAAAGCGGCACTTTCCAGCTAATACTAGATGTTAGTTAAGAACATACAATTTTATAAACGTATATTAAACTTGATGAAGATAATTGATATATGTTCAATACTAACAACATACCCCGTGTCGCTTATGAAAATTACACCCGTTGAAGTTTATTCTTTAACGGGTTTTTTTATCTATAACAAGGAAAACGTATGAACATTAGAGTTAAGAAGCGTAACGGAAAACTGGAAGAGTTTAATGTTGAAAAGATTCATCAGGTCGTAGATTGGGCATGTAAAGGTATTAACGGAGTTAGTTTTTCTGACATTGAAATGAATGCAGAACTTTCTTTACATGATAAGATACACTCTACTGAAATACATGATATCCTTATTGACTCTGCAAATGACTTAATTTCCGAAGAAGAACCCAACTATCAATTCGTTGCGGCGAAACTTCTTAATTTTAAACTTCGTAAAGATGTATGGGGTGGTTATAATCCTCCCCGATTGTTTGATCATATTAAAGATTTAGTCAAATTAGACCTGTATGATCCATCTGTAAAATCATCTTACACTAAAGAAGAAATAAATAAGCTTGGCGAATATATCAAGCATGATAGGGATTACTTGTTTACCTATTCTGGATTACAGCAAATGGTTGATAAGTATCTATTAAAAAACAGGAATACCGGAGTGCTCTATGAAACACCTCAATTCGCATATATGCTTATTGCTATGGTTTTATTTATGGACTATGGGGAAGATAGGATCAGGAGGGTAAAGGAAGCATATGATTATTTTTCTACTTTTAAAATTAACCTACCAACTCCAGTTATGGCAGGTGTTAGAACAAAGATTCGTCAATTTGCTTCTTGCGTCCTTGTGGACGTTGGGGATAGCTTAGACAGTATCACTTCTTCTGTGGCAAGTGTTGCTAAGTATACTGCTCGTCGTGCTGGTATTGGACTCAACTTTGGTAGGATAAGACCTTTAAATTCACCTATACGAGGTGGAGAAGTTATCCATACTGGCATTATTCCATATCTGAAACTATTTGAGTCAGCGGTGAAGGCTACAAGTCAAAACGGCATTCGTGGTGGTAGTGCCACAGTCAATATTCCATTTTGGCATTATGAAATTGAGGATGCTATGGTGTTAAAGAATAATGGAGGGACTGACGATAATAGAGTGAGAAAGCTGGATTATTGTATCCAGTTCTCCAAAGTATTCTACGAAAGACTAATCAAAGATGAAGAGATTACTCTACTATCTCCATCAGAATGCGAGGATTTATATGATACTTTTGGTCATGAAGAGTTTGATAATCTATATTTGGAATATGAGTCTCGTAACAACTTACAGTTTAGTAAAAAGATTAAAGCAAGAAAACTAGCAGAGTTATTTGCAAGAGAAAGATTAGAGACTGGTCGTATTTACGCAATGAATGTAGACCATTGCAATCAAAATGGCAGTTGGAATGTTGATGTTAAGATGACAAATCTTTGTGTAGAGATTACGCATCCGACGAAACCATTGAATCATATTGATGATCCAGAAGCAGAGATTGGTATCTGTATCTTGTCTGCGATTAATCTGATTGAGATTAATAATGATGATGAGTTGCAAAAGGCATGTGAAATCACAATTAGATTACTCAACTCTCTAATTGATTATCAAGACTATCCTATTAAGGCAGGAGAAACCTTTACTCTTAATCGTCGCTCGTTGGGGGTTGGGGTCACAAACCTCGCGGGATTCTTAGCAAAGAATAAACTATCTTACTACTCTCAAGAAAGTTTAGAAATTGTTGACGAATGGATGGAGAAGATACAGTATTATTTACTTGATGCCTCTTGTAAGATGGCAGAGGAAAGCGGTGCTTGTCCTAAGTTTGGTGAGACTAAATACGCACAAGGATTATGCCCTTACGATTGGGCAAATAGCAATGCTAAAAAAATTGTAAAAAGAAGGCCCTGTATGGACTGGAAAGGGTTGAAGAAAAGGATACGGGAACACGGGTTGAAAAATTCCACCGTCAGTGCTATAATGCCATGTGAGTCTTCAAGTGTTATTCAGAATAGTACCAATGGTATAGAACCAGTCAGAAGGCTACTTACATATAAAAAAGCGAAGAATGGAATGCTGAAACAGTTAGTTCCCTCGTTTCATAAAAATAGAAAGTATTATGATTTAGCCTTTGATTTTCAAAGCAATAAACCTTTGATGGATATGATTGCTACTTTACAGAAATGGATTGATATGTCTATTTCAACTAACAGTTACTACAATTATGCTCATCATGAAGGTGGGAGTATTCCATTGAGTGTTATTATTAAAGATTTAGTTTATGCATATAAAGTAGGAATAAAAACTTTGTATTACGCGAATAGTCCAGATGGTGATGTCGATGCTACTAGTGGTTGTGATAGTGGAGGTTGCTCGATATGACAACAGTATTTAACAAAAAAAGTGTAGACACTACAACTCAACCTTTGTTTCTAGGCGAACCTTTAGGTTTGCAAAGATATGATAGGTTTAAATATCCAGTATTTTGGGATTTATATAATAAACAGGTAGAATTCTTTTGGAGACCAGAAGAAATTGAGCTTAAGAAAGATAGGTCAGATTTTCAAACGCTCACAGATAATGAGAAGTTTATCTTTACTTCTAATCTGAAGTATCAAACGATGCTTGATAGTGTTATCTGTCGTGGTGTTCCTACATTGCTTGAACATGTTAGTAATCCTGAACTAGAGGCATGTCTAAATGTATGGGGTTTCTTTGAGCAAATCCATAGCACTTCATACAGCTATATTATTAAGAATGTATATGCAGATCCAAGCTCTGTGTTTGATTCTACATTAAAAGATAAAGAGATTTTAAAGAGAGCAGAGAGTGCTATTGAGGATTATAATAAACTAAGTTATGGTCAATATGACGATATAAAAGAACAATTGTATATGACCCTTATTAGTATTAATATCTTAGAAGCAATTCGCTTTTATGTTTCATTCATTTGTTCTTTTGCTTTTGCTAAGAATAAAAAAATGATTGGTAACGCAGATATTATTCGTTTGATTAAGAGAGATGAGGCAATTCATCTATATAATACTCAAACTATCTTGAATATCTTAAAAGATGAAAAGTCTGAAGGTTTTCAAGGAGTAGTTAAGAAGTGTCATGATGATGCGATTGCTATGTTTGAAAGGGCGGCGAATGAAGAAAAGGAATGGGCGTCTTACCTATTCAAGGATGGGTCTTTGATTGGTTTGAATGAAACTACCCTTCATGGTTATATTGAATGGTTAGTTGATTCTCGTCTTGAGCATCTTGGATTTCCAAAGATTTATAATGTAAAGAAGAATCCTATTAAAGGTTGGTCTGACGCATTTATGAACAGCGAAGCAGTTCAGGTTGCACCTCAAGAAAGTGAGATTACATCCTATAAAATTGGTGCATCTAAAAATGATTTAGATGATTTAAGTTTTGATGATTTAAGTTTATGAGGTAAGAAATGTTTACAAAAGTGGTTCCTGAAGTTGGTAAAGTGACTACCATTGAAAATTGGAATGCTCACTACAATGCTGAAAAAACCTACCGTCATGTTAGAGTTTTTATTGGCAAGAACAAGATGCATTTGTTGTTTACCGATAATGATATTGAAAAGGCAATTCATAGAACACAGAAAAACAGGGAAGATATTCAAGAGCAAATCCCTGAAGATAAGACGATCCCAACACCTACTCTTTGGTGGGCGTTATATAGCAGTGTAGTCACTGTAGGCTTGGTTTCAGCTTTGCTGGCACGATTTTTGGGGTACTGATATGCAACACCAACCCGCACTGGTTTTGAATACAGACGGGATTCCATTGAGGGTTATAAGTTGGAAAAGAGCGATTTGTTTGGACATTTTAGGAAAAGAGATACCAGAAGAAGGTATTACTGTACTAAAATACTACGATGATTATGTAAAGTCTGCCGGTGGTCTTGAGGTTCAAATACCAGCAGTAGGTATGACTAATAGATACATTAATGTTAGCAAAAAAATACCTTTAACTAAACATAATCTCATGGTCAGAGATAAAGGTAGATGTCAATACTGTTATGAAAAATTATCGGATAGTGTCTCTACTATCGACCATGTTATACCTAAAAGAATGTATAATAAGAAAGCAGACTGCCATATTTGGGAAAATGTAGTCATTGCATGTAAGTCTTGCAACATTAAGAAGGGTGGAAGGACACCAAGTCAGGCAGGGATGCCTTTAATTAATAAACCGTATGAGCCAAACGCTTACAATTTCTGGGGTTTTAAGAAACTTCCAGAATGGGAAGAGTTTCTAGGGTATAATTAATGAAGAGAAAAGATGTTTGCGATAACTGTAAAAGAAAAATAGACCATAAGGATAAGGTTACGGTTATTATTACAAATGTAGAGGCTTCTACTAAAACCTCAGAAGAAGATACCATGCATTTAAAATTGTCTAAAGACTCTTTAACTACTAGGGCAATGAAAGTGTATTGTTCTAACTGCTTAAATCCAAAGGATTATATAGGAGACGAAGATGCCTAGATATACTTTCGTATGTGAAGACTGCGGGGAATATTCCGAAATGATTTCTTCTATTTCAGAGTATGATAAATCACTTTCAGTATATAAGTGTCCACATTGTAAAAGTAAAAATGTCGTTAGATCTTACGAGGACGACAATACTTATTGTTCTGTTAAAGAAATCAAGACTATGATGCAGCTTGCAGAAGCTAATGAGAAAAAGTACGGTAAAGAACTGACTGCTAAAATGAGAGAAGAGCATAAAACTAAGCGTAAAGAAGGCATGAAGCATTTACCAAAGGGTATGAGCAGGATCAATTCTACTAATGACATGGTAGATAATTATACAAAAGCAGACTGGAAAAAGAAAGGAAAAACTAAATGAGCGAGCATGTAATTAGGGAACAGGACAAGGACTTGACCGAGGATTATAGGGACACTACAAATCATAATACAGTTCTTTATACTATAAGGGGCCGTCATGATTTCGTTGATCAAGATGGACGATTTCAAGTAAATTTTGAGCCAGTAGAGAAGGCTAAAAATAATCCTTATGTTCATGCCATCAGGCACAACAGCAGATATCTAGTTAAGCTTGGGGAGAACGGCAGACTATTTAACCCATATGGACCTTTCAGCGAAGGCATGGAAACCAAACAAAGAGTTGGAAGACCTACATGGAAGTTTATCAATACGACAAAGGCTAACTTTGATCAATATGTTACTTTTTTAAAGACTAAAAACGAAGTGTTCTTAAAGAATGCGGAAAGGGAGATTATATAATGGCAAAGTTTGCAAATACAAAAGGGCTAAGTAAACAAGAAAAGTTTATGATTCAAGGCATGATTATTGAAGATAACTCTGTGGAAGATATCGCTAAATATCTTGACCGAGAAATGGAAATGGTAGAAGGATTTATCGATGATATTAAGCCTGTAGAAACTCAAGAGGTTCCACTTCAGCACCCTACAAAGCATATCATTAATAAAACTGGTAAGGGCAATCAGGGTGTTGCAGTAATGACCCCGGCAGGTGCCCAGCAGGGAGACGAAAGCCATAAACGTCATAGTTATGGAAATCATAATGCAAAAAATCAGGGATATACGCATAAAATCAAATGAGTAAAAAATACGAAAGTAAATATCAGTCAAGACATAATCCCGGCAAGAAGGTAACGCTGGGGCAATGGATGGCTGAGTTAATGTGCGAAAGAAAAGCACAGGCGGATGAGAATAAGGAACTGCCACGAAGGTTCTGGATTGAAAAACACAAGGATAAAGAATCTTATCAAAAGTGGCAGCCTTATCTCAAACGTCAAGTCTATACTGCATATAGGCTGATTGATAAATATGGTGATGAAAAAGTATTACAGTTTATAAGAAATAATAGAAACATCTATTCTTTAACTGCCAAATGGGTTAAAGACAAGTTGGACCAGTATCAGATTCCTAAAGTTATCAAACCTGATACAGATGATACCCCAGTCAAGTACAATGAGAATCCTACTTGGAGTACTGACAGGATTAAGAAGAAAAGCTTATATGACAAATTTGATTAGGAGATTGTATGACAGTGGCAGAGAATCCGTTATATAAAGATTTAGTAAAACAGTTTGGCGATGCGTTACATGATGCAGCATTTATTACAGAAAAGCCAAAGCAGATCATCTCTGTATCACCTAAGCTCGACCTTGCTCTTGGAGGAGGTGTTCCTGAAGGTTCATTATTTATTATGACTGGGCCTGAAAAGATTGGTAAGACCGTTACGGCACTGTCTTTCTGTGCAAATGCACAATCACAAGAAAGATTTGTATACTATGGTAATATTGAAGGTCGCTTGAAGAAAAGAGACCTAGAGGGAATTAGAGAGCTACAGCTTGGTCCTGAACAGTTCCAGATGGTTGGCAGTTCTGAAGGTAATATTCTTTCTGGCGAAGATTATCTTGGTATCTTTGACAAGGTTGTCCACGGTCATCCTAAATCAGTTGCAGTTGTAGATTCTTTTTCTGCTCTTGCCGCTGAAGCAGAGCTTGCTGGTGAGCTAAAAGATATTCAGGTTATGAGTATCCAGAAAACACAGGCAAAGTGGTGTCGTCGTATTGGCAATGTTCTACCAATCAATAATGTTACTGTTGTTGGCATTACACACATGATGGCGAATGTATCATCTTTTGGAAGTAGAAAAACTAAAACTGAAAAGAGTGGTACATCTTTAAAATATCAAGTAGATGTAAAGCTTGAGGCAAGTCATTCTGAGGCGGTGATGCAAGGAGATACTCAGATTGGTCAGAAGATCCATTGGAAGGTTGTAACTTCAGCTATTGGTCCTCCCGGTCAGAAAGTTCAGAGTATAATTAAATATGGAAGAGGGATATGGCGAGAATTTGAAATAGCAGAACTCGCATGTGACTTTGGTATTGCTCAAAAGAAAGGTGCTTGGATTACCTTGTCTGATACAGAAAAGTTTCAAGGCATGCCTAATTTTGCACAATATCTTGAAAATAACCCTGAACGCTGTATTGAGTTAGAAAAAGAAGTTTTTGACACCGTAGGCATTGAAAGATGAAGGTAAAAGATTTAGACTTTAATGAACATAGGCTTAACTTAAAGGGCCGTGTCGTTAAGGCAGATGAAAGCAGACCCCGTTCTACCTATCATCTGGCTGCTAGGGGTATTCTGAAACAGCTATTTCCAACCTCTCAGGTTCTTGAAGAAGTTCCCGTAACTTTGAGAAAAGGTAAGAGTATATCCCTTGACTTTTTCATTAGTCAGTTTAGGATAGTTGTAGAAGTACATGGTCAACAGCACTACAAATTTACTCCTATGTTTCATGCTTCTGCTCAAGATTTTATCAAGCAGAAGAAGCGAGATGCCGATTTAAAAGAATGGTGTGAGTTGAATAATCTTACTTATATTGAACTACGTTATGATGAGAAACCAGAAGAATGGATCAACAAAATAAACATGCGTTAATAGAAAAAATGGATAGGATTGATACTATCCTTGATGAGTATGAAAGTAGTATTGGTTTAGCTACATACCAAAATGAATTTGCCAATACTAATACGGCTTATGCATACATGAATATGTCTAGAGATCAGATTGAGAAGATGGATATTGAGGGCTGTGCTGAAGCTGCATATATACTTGGTAGCTTATCTTTTCATTTGCAAAGATCAATCAATAGAGAAACCGCGAGGTTAAACTGGGCCAAGTCAACTATAAAGGAGATTATTTGCAAGAAATCAGCACAGTATACTGGTGCTTGGGGCAATCAGGATATGCAAGCAACTTTGGACAATGATGCTAGTAGGAAACTTCATGATATACAAAAATATTGCCAACAAAGAATTGATAGATTAACATATTTAGCAACTTCCACTAAGAATATGAGTGATCTATTCATTAACCTTCAACGAGCAAAGGTGACTAGCAATGGATAAATCAGATTTAAATGAACTAAAAAACATGTTAAGCGGATTAGAAGCTTCTATCATGGCAAAGGTTGATGAGAAGTTAGATAAAATTGTTTCTAAAAGCGAGCAGAAAGCAGAAAAGAAGCAGAAGTATCGCCGTAGAAAACAAAAAGAGCAAAAAGAGAACGAATTCGTGGAAGACGATTTACAATTAACCGCTGCCGAAAGGAAAGAGCTAGAACAAGCTTCACGCTCAGACAGAGAAAATGATGTGCATATTCCAAGAAATAGATCGACAAGACGCAGACCTTCTGGTAAAATTGAAGTGAGGTGCAGGAGTTGCGGTAAAATTGAAAAGGTTTCTCCAGCAATACTTGTAAGAGATGAAGATGGTTATCGTTATAAATGCAATAAATGTTCTTGTAGTCCGGGGTAAAATATGCCATTCCAAGATGTAGCAGCAGAGCGAGCAATACTTGCAGGTGTATGTAGGTATGGCATCGATGCGTATTATGATGTAGCAGATTTGGTTGAGCCTAATACTTTTTCCTTAGATTCTAATCAGATTATATATTCGTGCTTACAACATATTTTTACTGTAGAAGAAAAGACCACAGTAGATTTAGCGTCTATTTTATCTGCTGCAAAAGCTATTGGTGTTTCTGAGTTTCTATCTAGCAAGTCAGAACAACAACATCTAGCAAGCATCATTAAGTTTCCTGTAGACCAAACAAACTTAAGAAGCTTTGCACAGATCGTTGGTAAGCTGGAAGTTGCTAAAAAGATTTACGATCAGTTGGAAATTACAAGAGAAAAATATTTACATCTCAAAGGTCATGAGCCGCTATCTCATATTTTAGGAATTGCTGAAGAATCCATCTTTGACTTTATGTCATTACTAAATGGTGGAGATGAAAACCCCAAACAATTATTTGAAGATATTGATGAGTACTTAAATGAGCTTTCAGAAAACAAGGTCGAACAGGTTGGTATTCCAACCGGATTTGCACGCTATGATTTTGCTATCGGTGGTGGTCTTCGCCGTGGAACTGTTAATGTTATTGGGGCGAGGCCAAAAACCGGAAAAACACTCTTGGCCCAGAATATGGGGATGAATATTGCTAAACAAGGAGTTCCCGTATTAGATCTTGATACAGAAATGATGTTTAACGATTTTCGTAATCGTGCCATTGCTTCTGAGTCGCAGGTTACAATTAATGCTATTGAGTCTGGACAGTTTGATAGTGATGCGGTATCAAAAAATAAGGTTTATAATAAAACACAGGCAGTAAAAGGTGTCCCTTATTATCACATTAATATTGGAGGTAAGCCATTTGAGGATCAGTTAGCAATCATGAGAAGGTGGCTGGCGAGACATGTCGGATTGAATCCTGACGGAACCGCAAAGGAATGTGTCATTATTTATGACTACCTAAAACTTATGAATAGTGCGGACATTAAAGATGTTGCAGAGTTTCAAGCACTTGGATTTATGATGACTGCACTTCATAATTTTGCCTTGAAATATTCAGTCCCTATATTATCATTTATACAGTTGAATCGTGACGGCATTACTAAGGAGAGTACGGATGCAGCTTCGGGATCAGATAGAATTATTTGGCTATGCTCTAACTTTACTATATACAAGGTTAAGTCAGACGAAGAAATCGCACAGGATGGCGAAGAGCATGGCAATAGAAAGCTTGTTCCTATTATCGCTCGCCACGGTCAAGGTTTAGAAGATAAGGATTATATTAATGTAAGGATGAAGGGGCAGTTTGCCCATCTAGAAGAAGGTCTTACTGCTAGAGAGCTAGAGGACGGTGGTAATTATGTCGATGATGATGAGGAATTCCAAGGTGACCAAGAAGATGTCCCATTCTAATGATTACAATGATCAGGCCAAGCTAGAACAGTTATGTTGGGATGCCGTAGAGTTCATTGATAACATCTATGAGTATTTCAATATCGATATCAAGTATAGAAATGATCAATTAATTAAGTCTGCCTGCCCTGTTCATGGCGGTGATAATCCAGTTGCCTGCAATTTTTACCCTGCTGGTGATCATGTGGTTCATTGGAAATGTAGAACTCATAACTGCGAGGATCACTTTGGTAAGACTATGATTGGTTTCATTAAGGGTTGCTTGTCGAAAGCAAGATATGACTGGGAAAAGGATGGGGACAGGGAAGCTACATTTAAAGAAGCGGTTGATTTCTTACTTGAAATTACTGGACAAAAGTTTGGCGATATTAAACAGAAAAGTAACACTGTATTAGAAATGAAGCAGTTTAATACCATGGTGTGGACCATGTTTGGAGAAGAAGAAGACAAACCAGATAATATCATTACTAGAGATTTCTATAGGTCTAAAACAGAAATCCCCGCACAATATTATTTAGACAGAGGATATTCCGAAGAGATACTAGATAAATATGATGTAGGTTTCTGCTCTACTAGAGGTAAGCAAATGCACAATCGTTGCATTGTCCCTATCTACTCTCACAATATGGATTATATCGTAGGATTCAGCGGGAGGAGCGTGTTTAAGCAATGCCCTAAATGTAAATTTTATCACGACCCAGAAGAAAGATGTAAATTTTTTCCAAAATGGAGGCACTCAAAAGGTTTTCAGAAAGAAAAATGGTTGTATAATTACTGGTATGCTAAAGAACATATCTCTAAATGCGGTGTCGCTATCATTGTGGAGTCACCCGGAAATGTTTGGAGACTAGAAGAGGCGGGTATTCATAACTCAGTTGCGATATTTGGAACAGCACTTAATCAATCCCAAAAGGATTTATTAGATGGTCTTGGTGCTATGTCTTTAATTATTCTTATGGACAACGATGAAGCGGGAGAAAATGCTGCCGGTAAAATCATTGACACATGTTCCAGTCAATATAGGATTTACAAACCAACTATTAATACCAATGATATTGGCGACATGAACCTGCATGATATTCGTAGTTCGATTCTGCCCCATGTTTTAGAAGCGAAGGATTATTATAAATGACTAAAATTCTAGGATTCGCAGGTAAAAAACAAAGCGGTAAGAATACATGCTGCAACTTTTTGCAGATGCTAAAATTCCATGAATATGGAGTATGTAAAAAAGCAAGCCTGAATGAACAAGGTCAAATTTTGGTTTCTGACCTTTTTGGGGAAACGGTATCGGGTGTAAACTGGATACCTCTTACTGAAGAATATGTTGATATATCTCAGCTTCTTGAAAGCTTTGGGCCTTGTAAAATTTATGCATTTGCCGATGTATTGAAAGAGTTTGCTGTTGATGTATTAGGGCTTGAGTATCATCAAGTGTACGGAACTAATAAAGAAAAGAACTCACCCACTCATCTATCATGGGAAAATATGCCAACGGGAAATAAAGAAGGCATGATGACCGGCAGGGAAGTTCTACAATACTTTGGATCTGATATTTGCAGAAAGATGTATGAGAACATTTGGTTCGATGCGTGTATTCGTAGGATTAGAAAAGACAATCCAGAGCTTGCACTTATTTCTGATGTAAGATTCTCTAATGAGATTCTAGGAATTAAAGAGGCTGGAGGAATTGTTTTTGGATTACCAAGAGACATTGTAAATGGTAAGGATACACATAGTAGCGAACAGGTAGATCTATCTAAGTGTAATTATCTATTACCAGAAGGAAACATTGATGCCACAACAAAGGCACTATATAAAATTATCGCAGAGAATAAAATTCATCCCTTTAGATCAAAGGTGGGTTAATGGGTATCCCAATTGTTTATTTTAGAAGTAGCTCTTTTAACTGTCATAGATTCTGTCCACAGCAATATTTGGTAGAATACTTTCTGGGATGGAGAGGCCCAAGTAATAAGAAAGCAGACAAAGGAACTATTGTCCATAAAGTACTAGAAGTAGCAGCACTTGCTAAGAAGGCAGCACAAGATGGTAAGAAAACATTTATTGATGATGTAGTAGGAGAAACTAAAACCGCTGACTATAGAGAAGCTTATCTAGAAGAGCTTGTTGAAAAGGTTTATAACTATTATACAAAAGCATTTAGCCATCATGAGTGGACCAACAAAGATTTAAAAGATTGTAAAAACTGGACATGGAAGGCTCTTAAGATTAATGGAGGTATGTTTGACCCTAGACATATGAATGTTGTTGCTGCTGAACCGCACTTTGATTTTGAAATAAAAGAAGACTGGGCAAAGTATCAGCATGAACTTCCAGACGGAACTAAACTAGACGGTTATTTGTCTATGAAAGGCACCGTAGACCTCGTTACAGACCTCGGAGACGGTGTGTATGAGATTATTGACTGGAAGACTGGAAAGCGTTTAGATTGGGCTACAGGAGAGACTAAGGACCAAAAGAAACTATGGCGTGATGCACAACTTCGTATGTATCACCTTGCTATGGCACATAGATTTCCTGAAGCAAAAACTTTCCTTATTACTATTTACTTTATCAATGATGGTGGTCCTTTCACTGTGCATTTTCAAGATAAAGACTTGCCAAAAACAAAAGAAATGATACAAAAGAAGTTTGAGTTTATTAAGGCAACCCAACAACCGACACTTATTAAAGAGACAGATCCATCTCAATCTTGGAAGTGTAGGAAGTTGTGTCATGCAGGAATGACGAGTTTTGAAGGAACACATATTGAGCCTATCAAAAACGTAAGGTATAATAGAGATATGACAAAGTGTGAACAGATTAAATATATGATTAAGAAAAAAGGTGTTGAGTGGGTTGTTCAAAACTACAATGCACCAGAATTTAACTTTGCCTCTTACAAAGCTCCGGGGAGTGTTGAATGAGTTATACGCCTCTGCATGTCCATTCTGAATATAGCTTGCTGGATGGGCTTTCTAAAACGTCGCAAATCGCATCTCGTATTAAAGATATCGGTGCCACTAGCTGTGCATTGACTGATCATGGAACCGTTAGCGGTGCTGTTGATTTTGTAAAAACCATGAAAGATAATGGGCTAAAACCTATTTTGGGTTGTGAGGTTTATATCTGTCATGGAGATTCAAAAGATAGAACTCCAAATAACAGAGCATTATTTCATCAAGTTATTCTTGCTAAAAATCTAGAGGGTTGGAAGGCATTGCTTGAACTTGTAGCAATGTCAAATCACCCAGATAGATTTTATCACAAGCCTAGAATTTCTTTTTATGACATTAGTAAGGTAGACACTAGTAACCTGATTACATTTAGTGGTCATCTGGGATCATATCTTGCAAATGCAATTAGTAAAGACGATAAGGTTCTTCCTAATTGGCAAAAACTTGGTATTGATGCAGTTAATCTACAGAAAAAATTGTTTGGGGATAACTTCTATGTAGAAATCCAAATGGTTGATTCTGACCGTAATCCATTTAGTAAGAAAGTAGCAGAATGTTTGAGAGAGATTGCTGCTATTACTAATACTCCTTGTGTTGCTACTCCAGACGCACATTACGCTCGTAGAGAAGATGCGATTGACCAAAGAGTTCTTTTATGTACTTCATTGAAGAAGACTCTAGGTCAGATTAAAATGGACATTAGGCAAGGTAATAATGTAGGAATGAGATGCTTTTTTGAATCAAATAATTTTCATATTCCTTCTTTCGAGGAGATGCAGCAATGGCATACAGCAGAAGAGATTGAGAATACTAATAAGATTGCAGATATGTGTGAGAATTATAGTATTCTATCTTCTCCTAATCCACCTACTTTCAAATGTCCTAATAATATGACACCAGACGATTATCTTCGCCTACTGTGTCGTCAGGGATGGAAAAAGAAGATGGCACATATTGATGATGAAGAGCAGCTAAAAGTTTATGGCGAAAGAGTTAATAATGAACTAGAGGTTTTTCTGTCTTGTGGACTTAGTAGTTACTTTCTAATTGTTCGTGATATTATCAAGTTTTGTCATGAGAATAATTATATTACTGGTCCCGGTCGTGGTAGTGCTGCTGGTTGTATGGTATCTTATCTGATTGATATTACACAGATTGATCCCATCCCAGCGGATCTACTATTTGAAAGATTTTACAATGCTGGTCGTAACTCTCCGGGTAAAATTAGTTGGCCTGATATTGACATTGATGTCCCCAAAGAAGCAAGACCTAAAGTTATTGAATATATTAGAGAAAAGTACGGTGAAGAGAACGTAGCACAAATTGTTACCTATACAACTCTCAAGGGTCGATCAGCACTAAAAAGAGTTATGACTGCAATAGGCGGTATATCATTTACAGAACAAAACGCTATGACTAAATATATTTTAGATGAAGCAAAGATTGCTGATGAATTACAAGAGATGAAAGAGGAGCTTGGAACATCATCTATTATTAGATGGTGCATTGAGAATAATCCTAAAAGATTTAAAGATTGGGTAGAGATTAATAAAGATGGAGAGTTTGTTGGAGACAGGGCAGAGATTTTTAAACAAGCAATTCGCTTAGAGGGAACAAAGATTATTCAATCCAAGCATGCCGCTGGTGTTGTTGTTTCTCCGTACAAAATTTCTGAAACCTGTCCTATGGTTAGGTCTACTGATGCGAATGATAAAGGATATATTGCTGGATTTGAAGGGCCAAGTTGTGAAGAAGTTGGTCTCTTGAAAATTGACGTTTTGGGTATTACAATGCTAGACAAAGTTATGTCTGTGGCAGATATTTTATTAGGAGTAGCTTAATGAATCATCGTTGGATTATTGTTTATGACTTGGAAACTGATGGGCCTGATCCCACTACTGCTAATCCAGTTGAGATTGCAGCGGTGCCGGTTGATCCTAGAACTTTGGAAATAAAGATGGACGATACCTTTGAGGTTACAGTCAAGCCTCCCGGTATCGACAAAGACGCATACTTTACAACTGGTGTGCAAAAAACTATCGATTGGCACGCATCTACAAGAGGATGTTCATCCGCTGACATTGTAAGTATGTGGAAAAAGGGCAAGTCCCAAAAGGTCGCCATGAAAAACTTCTGTTCATATTTGCAGAAGTATCATATCGAGAAAGATCCTGCTCGTAGAATTTACTTTACAGAGCCAGCCTACAGCGGTTATAATGTTGACGGATTTGATGACATTATTATTCGTAATATGTGTACCAAGCATAAGCTAGATTATCCATTTGCTAAGATGGGTAATATGGACTTACTTAATTATATTACTTACTGGTTTGAGAATATGCCAGAACCAGAAAACTATAAGATGGATACATTGAAAGAGTTCTTCGGATTAGTATCTCACGGTCAAGCCCATAGTGCCATTTCTGATGTGGTTGATACTGCTAAAATTTTGGTTAGATTTTTGAAGTTTGCCCGTCGTCAAGTTAGTGTTGATAAGTTTAAAGGAAGTTTTGCATGAGAACTTTTCCATGTGGATGTGTTTTTGAAACTGATGAGAATGGTCGTATTATCTTTGATCCTGATGTAGAGAAGTTGCCTAAAGACTGCTCTGCTACTTGGGACTTGATTTGTGAAGGTAATACTAAAGGTGTGTTCCAGTTGGAAATTCAAGGTGCCAATGCACAGAAAGTACAACCTCGTAGTATTGATGAACTATCTGACTTGATTGCTATTATTCGTCCCGGNTGTACTGAGTCATTTATTAAAGGTAAAAATCTTACCAACCATTATATCGATAGGAAGCATGGGCGTGAGGATGTAGAATATCTGCATCCCGCCCTTGAACCTATCCTTGCTCCCACTCAGGGCATTCTTGTTTATCAGGAACAGGCGATGGCGATTGCTAAAGAACTAGCTGGCTTCTCACTCCAAGAAGCTGATGTGCTCCGCAAGGCTATTGGTAAAAAGAATGTGGCATTGATGGGTAAAATTAAGGGCGAGTTTATTAGTAAGGCTATTGAGCATGGGGTCGTTAATGAAGAAGAAGCATCAGAGATCTTCTCATGGATTGAAGCATCTCAAAGGTACTCCTTCAATAAATCTCACTCTTATGCTTATGCTACTAATGCCTATCTTACCGCATATACCAAGGCACATTTCCCTCATGAATTTTTTACATCTTATCTTAAACATGCTATTGGTAAGCCAGATACATTTGAAGAAATTAATGAGTTGGTAAACAATGCTCGCCTAATGAATATCCATGTTCAGCCCCCAAATATTAAAAAACTACAGAAGGATTTTCAGCTTGTAGGAGATAATCCAACATTTGGAATGACTAATGTAAAAAAGGTTGGCGGCTCTGTCTATGAAAAGCTAATTAACTGCGTAAAAGAGTCTGGCAATAAGCGTGTAGATGACATGAACTTTGATCAGTGCCTTATGATGTATGGGCATTGTATTAAAAAAGATTCCATGTTGGCTCTCATCCTATCTGGTGCCTGTGATTGTTTTTATATCAACAGATTAGAGATGAAGCACATCTATGAGCAGTACAAGGAATTGAGTAAAAGAGAAGTAGAGTGGATTAGAAATAATATGGAGGAAACTTTACTAGAGACGCTCAATAAAATGCTTCTTACTAATGATTGGTCTGACAAGAAGCGTCCTATTTTTAAAAGAGATAGGGTAGAGATTATTGACGGGCTAATAGATAGTTTGGAAAATCCGGGATATAATTTAGAAGATAGCCCCGCATGGAGAGCTAAGAATGAACAGGAATATTTAGGGGTCGCCCTCACATGCTCTAAGGTAGATGAATATGATACAAGTCATGCGAACTGCACTTGTAAGGAATTTATAGATGGATTTCAATCTACCAATGGCATTGCCATAGCAGCAGAACTTAAGAGCGTTAGAGAATGGACTATAAAGAGAGGGGACTCTAAAGGAAAGAAGATGGCATTTATTACCCTAAGTGACTCATCTTGCAATTTAGATAATGTAGTAATGTTTTCAGAAGATTATGAGAAGCATAGAGACAAATTACAGGAAAAGGCTGTCATGCTATTTAGAGGCATGAGGCAGAAAGAAAAAAAGGGATTTTTAGTAAAAAATGTCTTACCTCTAAGAAGTTAGTTTGGATACTATAGCTATAATAAGGATACCTATGGACGATTTAATAAAGCAAAATATGGGTTTGGTAATATCAATAGTGAATACTGTATTCTCACCCAAGAACGACGAGCAGAGAGATGAATATATTCAGGCAGGAAGAATAGGGTTATGGAAAGGTCTACAAAAATATGATGCAGACAGGGGCTGCAAGCTCAGTCCATATGCTAGAAATCCTATTTGCTGGGAAATAATTAAGACTATAAACATTTATAAAAAATATAATAATCAAATAGATCTAAGTGAATTAGTTATAGGGTATTTAGAAGCCAACAATAAAAGCTATTTTTGGGAATACAAGCCTGACACTCTAACTGACGAGGAGAGTCAGGTTATAGATCTAAAACTTGAAAACCATAATTTCACTGAGATATGTAAAAAAATAGGAAGAGGTAGACACTATACTAAAAAACTCTTTATGAGTGCTATAGAAAAATTGAGGGAAGCCAATGAGTAAAAAGAAAGTTTTGTTAGTAGCAGAGAATCACAAGTTAGCATCTGGATTTGGTACTTATGCGAAGAATCTTTTAGAGAGACTCCATGCTAGTGGCAAATATGAACTGGCTGAGTTTGGTATTTATTGCAATTCGTCTATGGCGAAAGAGGTGCCATGGAAATTTTATCCCAATGCACCTGATGAGGATGATCCTCAAGAACAGAAAGACATATATAATGGCAATCCTAACAATCAATTTGGTGCTTGGCGATTTGACAAGGTAGTTCTTGACTTCAAGCCAGACATCGTACTGTCATACAGAGATCCTTGGATGGACATGTTTATTTCCAAGAGTCCTCTGCTGCCATATTTTCATTGGGTATGGATGCCTACCGTTGATTCCGATCCTCAAAAGCAATCATGGATTGAGGGATTCGCTAAAACAGATGCTGTCCTTTGCTACTCAGAGTTTGGGGAGAAAACCCTAGAAAAAGATGCTGGTCATTTGCTCAATGTCGTTGGATGTGCCTCTCCGGGTATCGATCCAAAGATTTACAAACCATATGACAAGAAACAAATACGGCAAGAGTTAGGTTTAGATCCTAACATTAACATTGTCGGCACTGTTATGAGAAATCAAAAAAGAAAATTATTTCCAGAACTTATCAAGTCTTTCGCTCAATTCCTAAAAGTGGCACCACCAGAAATCAAAGATAATACATATCTACTTCTGCACACTTCATATCCAGAAAAACAAGGCTGGAACTTGGGGTATCACATCAGTGAAGAGGGAGTAGGAGGAAGGGTTTTATCCACATACATTTGCAAAACCTGTGGTAGGTGGAAGGTAGATTTTTTCAGAGATACTCTAAATTATTGTGAACACTGCAAGACCATTTCTTGTGTTATGCCCTCGGTTGCAATGGGTCTAGAGGTTCCAGATCTAGTCAAAATTTACAATATTATGGACTTGTATGTGCAGTATGCTATCTGCGAAGGGTTTGGCATGCCTCAAGTAGAGGCAACGGCATGCGGCGTTCCTATCGCATCTTCTAATTATAGTGCTATGGAAGATGTTCTACGGTGGACTAAGGGATATCCAATCAACATCCAAAAGATGTATCGTGAACTTGAAACAAATGCAGAGAGAGTGTTCCCTGACAATGATCATCTAGTAGAGATTATGATCAATCATTTAATGCTTTCTCCTGAAGAAAAACTTAAAAAGAGTCAGGAAGTCCGAGAGGCTACTGTGGCGAGATATGATTGGGACGATTGTGCTAAGGTATGGATGGATTACATTGATACATATAAGCCCAAAATGTTGCAGGGCAAATGGAGCATCCCGCCTAGACCTATGGAGATACCAAACTCTATTCCTGATAATCTAGATAATAATCAATTTGTTGAGTGGCTATATAATGCTGTTTTACATCAACCTGAGAGTGCGTTTGGCTATGAAGCCACAAAGCTAGTTCGAGATTTGAATATCGGGGCCATAGTAGACCATGGTGTTGTAGAGCCTATTGATAGAAACCAAATCTTCCAGCAGCACAAAATGAGGGCGGAAAATAAAGCCGTTACCGACAAAATCAGAACAGGTCAATTAGCCTTGGCTCCAGAAAAATTTATAGGGGTAGCAAATGGACAAAAAAATTAATGTAATATCAACTACATGTAAAGATTGTTTATTTGGAAAATATGATGGCAAAACTCAAGTTGGGTGTGAGCTTGGTCGTATCGAAAAAATCAAAGAGCATCCTGTCTATGACTTAGTAGAAGCATATGATGAGCAAAAAGAATTTTATGTGCTCAACCACCATTTATGTTTACATCAAAGAGTGTCTGGTTGGATTCATGATAATAAATCAATGGACGAGATGGTTAGGGAGGTTACAGAAGAAATTAAAATGAATTGGGGTGCCATCTTATCCCTCAAAAATGAAAATACACAAGATATGTCTCGGGTCCAACAAAGATTAGAAGAAATAACAAATCAAACTAATCCGCCTAAGTGGATAGGGGTTATAAATCAAGATGTTGATTTGGATGTCTTTTGGATTATTGATTATCTAAATAAGAAAGATATTAAATGGAGCATTGAATCCGGTCAGGAACACACAAGGCATTATATAGATGTCTTGTTTAATAAATTTAAAAAGGATAGATTTGTATTCTATGCATTTTTTGAATCCCATATGGATATACCGTCCGATCTATATGATAGAATGCATAGGAATGTTATTGATAACCTTATGCAATACTCTGTTATAAAAGATAATGATTCATTACATTGTATGCTTGTAAATAAAGTAGCACATATGAAATATGAAGGTAATCAAAATGTTGCATTAGAAACAAAAATAAAAGAGAAGAGCAAGATTGATCTTTTACTTAACCATGAAGACTTGCAATGAAAAAGCATATCAAATCCATACGACAAGATCCTAATGAGACATTGGTTCATGTTATTATACCTTCCGCAGGTATTGGACGTAGGATGAAATCATATGGGTGTAAATCGCTATTAAACATTAGAGATAAAAAGCTTATTGATATACAGGTTGAAAATATCAGAAATGTTTTTCCTACAAATGAAATAATATTGGTAACAGGATTCGACTCGGATAGGCTAATAAACAATTCACCCACGGATATTATTAAAATAGAGAATGAAAGATATTATGATAATAATGTTATTAGGAGTATTTCTATTGGCATGCATGCAACAAAAGACAATGATCACATATTAATTGTTTTGGGAGATTTATTGTTTAATACTGAAGCCTTGAGTGAAATAGATATAAATCAATCAAGTATTATTATATCTAATGATATGGATGAGGGAGAAGTGGGATGCAATATGAATGGTAAGGGCTATTTAGAATACATGATGTTTGACCTACCCAATAAATGGGGCCATATATTGTACTTAACAAGTAAAGAGTTAACATTGTTTAAGAAACTTCTCTTAAATAAATACAATGATAAAAAGTTTTGTTTTGAAATTGTAAATCAGGTTATCAATCAGGGCGGTAAGTTTAAATGTATTGTGAATGATAAAATAAAAACTATGGATATAGATACATCAAAAGACTTACAGAAAGCACAGGAGTTTATTTAATGAGAATATTAACACAGGCAGATCTGCCTTATCCTACATCAAAAAATATTAATTCAGCAGCGGCAATGATTGGTTCGTTTGCCGCGATTAGGGATATGGGCCAACTACCAAAAGCATTGAATCAATATAAGCCAAACATATTGGTTTTAGAGGAGAAGTATGTAGATGGAGTTGTTCAAGCATATCGCAATCAAAACAATGCTAAGGTTATCTGTTTTCAACCTTACGCACAATTTATAAACACTGATGAGGTGGCTAAAAAGCATAATGTAAGCTCATCTCGTCGATTTAGCCATCACACCAAAGCAGATATTGCGATTCATATCGATGCAGATATTCCGAAGCCTAATTTGGACACCCTGAACTTTAAAGAAGAGGTAGAAAAAACAGACATTTCTGTGCTTTGCGATGATGAGAAAGACGTATTCTTTACAAAATTCCTATGTGACAACTATCGTGTTAAAGCTTATGGTGCTGTAAAAATAGATTCTCCAAGATATTTAGGTCAGATATCGCAGATAGAAAAATACGAAATACTAAATAAGTCAAAAGCATCGGTTACTTTTAGTGTTTTGGACGCACAAGACAGTGTGTTGCTTGGTTCATGTCCGGTGAGTTACAGTAAAGATGATTTATTCTCTAGGTCATTTAATAATATAATTACACTAACAGACTGTCTTGATAATGTCAACGACGAGAATGCTTTTAAATCTATGCAAGAAGATATGGCAAAAATTATGAATGCGTATAAAGAAGATAATAACGTTTCATCCGCTATAGAGATATTTAGACAACTAGGTTTTAATAAACAGGCTACTCAGCTAGATGAGATAATGAAGGAGATGCTTTCATGATAGGATTTTTATTAGATAATGGAAACGATCAAACAATCATAGATAGTATTAACACTATCAATAAAGAAAATCGATGCATGGTTTTCTCTGAAACATTGATGCCGGGAGTAGTGGGGAATGTTATGCAAAAATATGAAGCATTTCATTTTAATGGAACTATTATAACTGCAAGCTTTAGACTATGCCAGCAACTACCACACCTTGGATATTGCAAGAAAAGATATTATTATGTCAAAGGATACGAGTGGCAAAACGCACAAGTCCTTCCATATTCTATTATAAAAAATACTCTACTGCATCCAAGTGTAGACTTGATTGTTCAGGACGCAAGCCAAATCCCGTTAGTTGAAGAGCTTTCAGGTAAGAAAGTAAAACATATAATGAATAACTGGGATGTAAGTGTGTTGAGGCAAATAGCAAATGAATGAAAACAAGATCATAGATATGTACAAGAATGAGAATAAAAGTACATACGAAATAGCTAAAGAGTTTGATACCTACCCCAATAAGATTCGTCGTATACTTATTAAAAATGGATGCGAGATGAAGGATAAAAGTGCAGCACAAAAGAATGCACTTAAGAAGGGTGTAGCATCCCATCCCACTAAGGGCAGGAAAAGATCTGAAAAAACTAAGCTCAAAATTAGCGAATCTCAGGCAAAGGTGTGGGACAATCTTTCTGATGAAGAAAGGCTACAAAGATCTCTGATTGGTAAAGAGTCATGGAATAAAAAGACACTGGAAGAAAAGTCTGTGTTTTTACAGAAGGCGGGGGATGCGATTAGGCTCGCCGCAAAAACTGGATCAAAGATGGAAAAATTTCTACTTCATGAACTGATCAGTGAAGGTTTCAGGGTAGAATTTCATAAGACACATTGGTTGCAGAATTCAGAGCTAGAAATTGACTTGTATATACCAGAGTTAAAAACTGTGATAGAAGTCGATGGGCCATCTCACTTCGCACCAGTATGGGGTCACGAAAACCTTGCTCGTAATCAACTGTCTGATATGCAAAAGGATGGTTTAGTTTTAAGGCAAGGTATGGTTATGGTTAGAGTAAAGCAGGTTAAAAGATTATCACAAAAGGTGATGAGAGACACACTAGATAATTTATTACACCTACTAAATAGGATTGATCAAAGTTATCCGCCTGAAAACGAAAGGTATTTTGAGCTATGAAAAATGATGATTTTATCGGGATGATCGATGAGATGGGTGAAGCAGAAGAGTATGGTATCTCTGAAGAGATTATGGCCGCACCGGAGCCAACAGATGAAGGTTGGTATGACTTTCTCATTGATAACTTGTATGAGAATGAACTTGTCCAAGGTAATCCAACCACTGATGGTTTAAGAAGACTGACTGAAAGATTCTATGGTGAAATTGTAAAATCTAAAAGTGATGTGATTGATACAGAGCATGACGGTAATGGCTTGAGATGTACTGTAAGGCATACATTATTGATTCGCAAATACAAGACAGGGACTTTGGCAGAGTGCGATGCTTGCATTGATGTAGATTACCGTGGTGTTCCACACCCATTTAATCGTCACGTTGTTGCTACTGCTGATACTAGAGCGGAAGGTAAGGCTCTACGTCGTGCCTTGAAACTTCGTGTTGTTACGGCAGAAGAAGTTCAAACTCAAGTTAGCGAGGAAGAAGTTCTCACAGCACAAGATCACATTAATGATCAGCAAATTATGGCTATCAATGCTGTTTGCAGAAAGCATAATTTAAATGTCGAAAAAGTTACAAAAAGTGTATATAATAATGCGAAGACTTTAAAACAATTGACTAACTTGGAAGCATCTGTTCTGATGGATAAGATCACTTCTTATCAGCGGGAAAAGTCAATCCCAGAAGAACTTTTAGGTTATGATGCGAGTTGGCAAAGTTCTTTCTAAAGGAGCATTATTATGAAAGCAGTTGTAGGCCCAGACGGCAAAGTATCGTTTGAGGTAGAAGGAGATAGTGAATACGAAATTTTTAAACAGATCGCTAGAGTCCAAGAAGTTTTTGACCATAATAAATGTGGCAAGTGTGGTAGCGAGCATACAAAATATGTGTGCAGACTAGACAAAGATGAAAACGATTGGTTAGAGGTTGTTTGTCAGGAATGTCGTGCTAAAATTATTTTTGGTAGGGCTAAGAAGGGTGGTATCATCTATCCAAAGATTAGATGGGATCAGCTTTCAGAAAAGCAACAAGAACAGCGTGCTAATGAACAAGCGTATGCTGAAAAGCATTACGGCTATCTTCCTCATAATGGTTGGTTTAATTATCAGCGGGAGAGTTAACATGGTAAAAATTGGTGACTGGGTTCAAAGAACTGAAGAACCGTTAGATTGGATGAAACCTTTTGACTGACATCAGTTTGCTTTTGGGCAGGTTGTCCATATTGATACAGATGAAACAGTTATGGTTGAATTTCCATCTCGTCTTATGAGCGTCTCTCACATTTCCGATAGATCAGATAGGTTTAAAAATTGGAATAAGGGAGAATACTTGTTACTTGATGATGAGTCAAGAAAAAATAAACAAAAACAGTTTGATCATCATTGCAAGGTGAATCATGTCTAATGAAGAAAAAAAATTGGATGAGGTAGTAGAGGCACTTGAAAAAGAAGGTGTCTCTGCTACGGATTCTGTAAAAAGCCAAGGTATTGGAGATAAAGTTTCTAAGGTATTTAGCCTTTTTGGTATCACACCTGATACAGTACAAAACTGGCTAGGTATCGATGAATGTGGATGTAAAAAGAGACAGAAGTTTCTTAATGGGGTTTTAAGTTCTAACAAGGAGAACAAGGAATGAATGAGGAATTGTTGAATACACTACAGGCACATTTTAATGCTAAATTTTTGAGGGCAAGAACAAATTTAAATGTTTACATGTCAAGCCCTGTAGGTGTAGGAGAACATGGGGATATTGTAGAGGAATGTGTTAATCATATTGAAACTATGGAGCATGCTAAAAGCTGTGTTGAGCTTTTAAATGAAATAGTCCAAAGTATGCAGCAGGTACAACAAACAGGGGAAAATAATCAGGGTGCATAATGGTTATTTATGATGATGAAATTCCATGCGTTAAACATGAGCCATGTGAATGCTGCGGCTGTGATGAAGAGACATGCTGCTGTGATTTTTTGACGCAGTTCGACGCTTCATTTTGGGCTACCCAAGGCGTAGCTGGCTTGACCTCATGGAATTTAAGACTTGACATCATAGATAAAATGTGTAAAGGCTTAAACTGCGAAGGCACTGGTAAATGGCACAATGTTGGCACATGCATGACGGCCAATTCAGAATCAAATGCTAGCTATTGTGGTGGTAAATATTGGCAGGCTGATACCTTACCGCTAAGAGCCAATGGAGGGCAATGCAATACTGGCGGTGTAGACCTAGCGTCGATTAGCGATATAGAGCTAAGGTGTGCTACAAATCCAAATGCCAGTCATGCACAAAATCCTCTAGCAAATTGTGAAGGGCGTAGATGGGTTTTAAGTGTAGCATTCAATAATTCTTCTTGCGAAGACGGTTCCTCATATTATAAATATGTAGGGAACTATGTTAATAAAACAGGACGATTTGAGTACTGTAACACTACCTATACTCCGTCATGCACTAACTTCAATGAAGATAATCCGGGTCAAGGGTATGGGGAAACTGCAATTTATTTTGTAATCCCTGCCCCCTATAACGATCCAGATAGAACTACGGCAGGTGATTGTGATTGTTGTGATGTGGGTGATCAGTTATTAATCCAGATCACTCATAATGAAATCGTTAGAACTACTACCTGCCCGTCTACTTCTGGCGGTAGCGGCGGTGGAAGCGGCGGCGGT